>Ga0209085_1001054_pt1 | contig 17912 bp, 18 predicted proteins | sample C_131016_EF_Meta_FD_187310 | JGI IMG/M metagenome (GOLD analysis project Ga0209085, IMG submission 187310) | Freshwater microbial communities from Lake Croche, Canada to study carbon cycling - C_131016_EF_MetaG (SPAdes) (version 2) | ecosystem: Environmental > Aquatic > Freshwater > Lake...
GAAGAAGAGGATCCAGAAGAAACTATAGTTACCTGGCTAAAAAAGAAAAGTGGAAAAGTTCCAAAAGGTATTAGAAAAACTATAAAACCTATAACATTAGTTGGTACAGATGATAATATTCTATTATATGTTGCAAAAATGTATGATCAAAAAAATATATCAAAAACAAATCCTACAAATAATATTAAGAAATAATATTAAATTTTCCGAGCATTTCTTTACTATATGTACCTAAATCATCTTCATCAAATATTTCTTCAATTTGATCCATGTTTGATATTATAATATCAATAGCTTTTTCAAAAGTTTTATTACTATTACCAAATTTTGTTAGTAATGAATTAATGTTTTCATATTTTTCTTTAGAAGTTGTTCTAGTTGCCAATTTTGCAAAAGATATCATACAACCTGCAATATAAATTGGATCAATATTTGATGTAATTTTATCAATAAAATCATCATTATTCACAAATATATCAGGCTTGAATAATTGAGATGCTTTAAATATGTTTGATATTATATCATTATCTTTTATTTCTTCTATATTTTCTATTTTTTCTATTGTTTTATCTTCATCATAAATATTTTTATACTGTTTGTAATCAAAATCTTTTAAATCTTTTAGATTTTTAATAATATTTTTTCCAAATATCCTATCACAAATATCTAATATAGCAAATATATCCTGTTTTGAATTAAATCTTTCCAAATGTTCATTAATTATATTACCTATAAATTTCGTAATAATACCAGATTGACCAATACATGTAATTATATTATCAATTTGATGTCTTTCAATTCTTTTCAAAATATCTTCATTTGTACTTGTTTCTTTTTTAGATTCTAAAAATATTTTTTTATCAAATCCTATAGTTAACATATTATTAACAAATTTCTCTATATCTAATTGATTTCCTGTAGCTCCTATAATAGCACCAATAGCATCAACTGTTCCAAATGTTGATTTCATTTCAATGATTTTATCACCATCTATATTAAACATTTGTATAATATCAACTTGAAATTTACCACCTGTACAAATTTCTACATATCCATCAAAAAGTTTTGTACTTAAACATAATCTTTTAATTTCATTAACAATATTATTGATATCATTATCATTTAATACACCAACTTTATTAAAATATGTTTGATATGTTATATCTTGTTTAAAATTTGAATCAGGATTTTTAAGTATTGTAATAATATCAGATATATAATTACTAACCAATGGATATTTTCCATTTTTTTTAGATGATTTTACAGATGTTAACGCAAATTCTACCATAATTTTAGCTAATTGATTCGGTGCCTGTTTAGCAACCCATTTGAATAATAAAGAATTATCTGTAGTTTCTCTCTTTGCTTTTCCATAACCTATTATTTCATCTTTTGTTATACCTGTTTTTGCTAATGTTGTTCTTGCTATAGAACCATAATCACATATTGGTGACATCATTAATGCATCATATATAGTATTAAATGTAACTTCATCATTATCTAAATATCCTGATCTTATTGCAACCATCATTGATTCAATAGCTGTTTCCCCTTTATCATTTTTTTTAACTGGTGAATATCCTATTGAAAATAAAATTTTAATTATTTCCAACATATCATTTAAAGTAGGATTCCATCCTATAATTGGAACTGTTTTTCGTGTATTTTTTTTTGCTCTTGGCCATAAAAGCCAAAATAATGCATTATATTTATCTTTTTCATTTGTAACACGCAAAAAATCTTGTACATCCTTTAATTTAAAAAATACTAATGCCCATCTTGCAGCAAGAACCTCCATTATTGAAGCTATTGTTGTTGGATCACTTTTTGTTTCTTTACATACTTTAATCATATTTACAAGCTCTTTTATTGCATCCTCTTCTTTACCATCAACTATCATTTTAACAAATAAATCTCCAGTATTTTTTTCTGATGATCTAATTGAATGTATACCTTTACTTAAAGGTCCATGATCCTCTGGACGAATATAATCAGGTTTATAATGTCTATAATTATGTGATCTATTATATCCTCCCCTGGTAGATTTTGATGAAACTCCAATATTACGATCATCTATAGGATATACAGACTTACTTGCTGAATATCCACCTTTATTAGAAGTCTTTCTAGCATTTCTTATAACTGTAGTAAATTCCTCTTCTGACATCTATTAATATATATAATTTATTGTTACATATCAATATATATTATTTTTCAATTTTTAATGTGTTTAACTTGGATCTTAAAATATTTTTTATTAATTTAAAAAATTAAAGAATTCTATAACATTATTAAATAATGTCCGACAATACACCAATATGGAATTTCCCATAAATTATTTGTTATATATTTAATTGATTTAAATGATATAATAGTTTTTAATAAATAAATAGTAATACCAACAGACATTATTTTATAAGCATTATTTTCATCATCATACGCTAAATATAAAAATATAAATAATAATATAAATAATAATATGTCAGGGTGTTGATTTTTTAATATTATAACACATAATACAGCTACTATCAAATGACATAATAATATTAAAAAATCATATATTTTAATATTTTCAATCTGTTTTTTTAATTCTTCCATCTAATAAGATAAAATAACAAAAAAGTTTAAAATAAATAGTAATATTATAATATGAATAATAAAATAAATAAATATGATTTTGTTATTTTTCATAAAGGATGTCTTGATGGATTTTCAGGTTTCTTTATACTACATAAATCAGGTAAAATTCATAAAAATGCTATAATTTATCCTGATGTTCCCTCTCAAAAAAATCCACCAAATAATATAGATAATAAAAATGTTATAATTATAGATGTTGCATATAAAAATGATGTTTTACGTGAAATTATGTTAAGAGCAAATCATGTAACCTTCATTGATCATCATATCTCAATAAGAGATGATGTTAATAAACTAATATCATCTACTGAATTAAAACACAAAAATAATGTTATAATTTATGATGAAAAAAAAAGTGGTGCATCATTGACTTGGAAATATTTTTTTCCAAATAAATCTGTTCCTCTTTTTGTAAAATACATAGAGGACAATGATATCGGAAAATGGGAAATGAAACATACTTTAGAATTTATAACAGGTTTTGAAGTAAATTTTAATTTAGATTTATCTAAACAAAATATAAAAAAATGGGATCAATTATTTAATAAGTCTACTGTATCATATTTAATAAATAAAGGAAAAACATATAAGGAATATAAAAATTATTTAATTGATTGGAATTATACAAAATATTCATTAATGCAATTTCCAAGTGAATTAATATATCAAGAATATCCTCAATATTTTAATAAGCCTGGTCAGTATAAAGCAGCACTATATTGTGGATCTGGTTGTCCAAGTGGTACAGAAATAGGTAAAAAAATATTAGAATCTGTAAATTGTGATTTTGCTATAATGTGGATATATAATTTAGATAGAAAAGAATATGTTTTATCATTCAGAAGTAATAATGTTGATGTTGGTACAATTGCTAAAATATTTGGAGGAGGTGGTCATACATTAGCAGCAGCATGTTCATTCTCTAAAAATAAATATGATATAACTGATTTGTTTTTTGAAAATTCTTTGCCCAGATCATATAAAAAATAAATTTAAAAAAATATTTTAAATAATAGTTAAATTTAATTATTATTTATTTTGCTGTTTAATTTTTAATTTATAATCTTAATTTAAACAGTCTCTATATAAAATTTAAAAATATTTTTAAAATCTCATATTCATTATTCTTTTAACAGCTTCAGGAGTTCTTACATCAGATCCTACTTCTGCTAAAACATTGCTTTTTCCATTAGCAACTGAATAATTTTGTGATTCTAAAACACCATTTAAATATCCATGTGTATATAAAACATATACTACTAATACTACTAATACTAAAACAACCCAATATGGTACATCATATCCTAATACGTGAAATGTACGCATAAAAAAACTTGGATTTTGTTGAGCTTTATCTTGATTATTTGGCTGAGCATTTGCTACTTGATTATTTCCAGACATATGATTATATTGTATATTGAGATTAATTTTTTATAATTATATTAAAAAATATAATTCTTATATATTTAATTTTAATCAAATATTCTATATATTTTTATTTATTTTTATAATTTCATCATTTTATCAATTCTTTCATTCTCTTCTATAATAGTTAAATCAATATCACTATCTATACTTAATTCTTCTAAATTTTTATTAAATGTTTTTGAAAATACTTTTTTTGCCTCATCAAATGTCATTGTTTTATTAAATTTATTTGTTTCATTAAATATATTATTAATATTATAACTATCGTTACTATTTATACTATTATTTTCCTCTTTTTCTGTTTCTTTAAGACTACCAACAATGCTAACATTATCACTTTCTTCATCAATTGATTCAGAATCATTATTAATACTATCATTATCTTTCTTATTTTCATTATTATTTTCCTTTATTGAATTAATAAAAACTATACTACGAAAATCTGTAATAACTTCTTTAATTAACATAAAAGTTGGATCCTTTTCTATTATATCATCATGTTTTACCATATTTTTTGCTACTTTATTTATGGATTTATCATAATCTCCTATTAAAACTCTTTCCTTTATATGATCACCTAATCCTGTTAAATCTATTTTTTTCCCATTTATTTTATCTAATCCTAACATTTTAGTACTCATTTCCATTAATGTACCAAATGCTGGTATAATATCTTTTAATGATTTAGCTGTATTTTTACTACTTTTAAGCATTTTTCTATATTTTAATTCATAAAACATTTCATGATAATTATCATCTATTGTATATTCCTTTGATAATTGAATACCCATTTCCTTTAATTTATTTAATTGACTTAAAACATGTTTTTTCTTTAATAGTGCTAATTCAAATTCTAATGTCATAATAGAAGAATTCATACCTATATTTTCTATTGGTATAAATCCTTCTTCAATATAATCCTGTATTTTTTCTAATAAATCGTATTTTCTTTTACATTCAAATTCATCAAAATCCTCAAAATTATTATTTTCATTATCCATTTTATAATTTGTATCTATATAAATAAATTAACATTACAAACGCATATAAGGAATATTTAATTTAAAATCTATTTTTTATATGTATTATATGATCCACATTTTGTACATTTTAATCCTTCATAATGAAATTTAGTTCTGCAATTTTTTTTACAGTCATTACAATGTATAATTGTATTATATGCTAATTCACTAGATAAAGGGGTCATTAATATATTTTCATCCTTTTTTTTCCATTCATATGTCATATTTTTAATTGTTACCATACATTCCGGACATTTAAATGATGATTTTAAATACTCATTATAACATAATTTATGCATTCCATGTCCACAATTAAAAATAATTATATCTGTTATGCATTTTAAATTATCCATACAAATTGGACAATTTTTTTCGGACATTTTTTCAATACATACATGATTATCTTCTTTTCTAATACAATATCCACATTTATTACAGTGAAAATAATCATATTCATTACCTATAATACATGTTTCACATTTATTACAATGAAATCCATTTTTTTTATTATCAAATAATACACATTTTTTACAATAATATTTCCCAAATATATTATTACACTCTTTATTTATACATATATTATTAATTGCTTGTTCGGTATTACATTTTTTACAAATAATTTTTTTAATATCATATATTTTATTATATTTAATTTCATGATCTTCTGATTCATTATGACATTTCCAACAATCATATATTTTTTCACAACATGGGGCTACTATTTTACAACCACACTCATAGTGTTTACATGGTATTGTCATTAGTTTTTTTTTAAATATATTTGCAAATGTGTTTATATTACTATCATCTCTATCAATATATATATCTAATTTTGATAATAATATATCATTACTATTTAAACTAATATTTGATAAATATGTTTCATCTGTTTCATCTGACTCACTTGACTTTGTAGAATCACTTTCACATGATGATATTACTATACTATCTTCTATACTTGATATTATAGAATTTTTTGATATATATGAATCGCTATCACTAGAATATGACACTTTTAATATATCTATATTTTATGATATATATTAAATCTAATCTAAATAAATCAATTTTTTATTCTGGTACAATAACACCATCAGCATATTTAATAATTTCAGTAGTCTCAGTAAAATCTGGTATAACATAATCTTCCAATGATCTTGTCATGAATACACCTTCTTCTACAAATCCAAATTTTTGATAATATATCTTAACACCGTTTCCTGATATTACTGCAATCTTTTTATATCCTCTTTCTTTTGCAAATGCTAATGCTCTCCTCAATAATCTTGTACCAAATCCAACATGTTGTGACTGTTTTACATCCTTCTTATCTCCAAATTTTGTTACAGGTACAACTGTTCCATAAACATGCAATTCTCTGATTAATGCACATCCTATAAGTTCCGGAAATACTTCTACTTCTGTTCCAGCAACAAGAGTTTTGCCAGCCATATCGGATAACCGCAATCTAAGGAATCCGAAAATAGTCATTTCTTCATCTGGTGTAACATATGATAAGAAATGTTCCTCTCTATTTGATGCTTCATATGTAACCTGTCTTAATACTGCAGTTCTATAGTCAATATCTTGTTTCTTTACCTCCCTAAATCTAATACATTTTGACTTACTATTTCTCTTTCTTAAATCATCATCAATTAATTGTCTCATATTGCTAACATCTACCCCTCCAATAACATAATCCTTTGGTGGAATATCTCTAATAATTCTATTTGTTCTAATCCATTCAGGAATATTTTCCATTAACCAAATAATTAGATCAAATAGCTTCTTTTGTGTTTCACCTTCACCATATGGTTTATGCACACCAGTTTTATAATCATGCTCAATATTTGTCCAAGGAACAACCATACAAGGATAAACCTTAATCTGATCAGGTCTAACTCTACTATCTGAAATAAGTAGCTTAAACATCCAGAGATCTAATTCAGCCATATCAACTGTAAAATCAATATCATCAATTTCAAAAAACTCTTTCTTAATATCAACTCCTTTCTTTAATGGCATCGGTAAATCAGGCATCAAATGAATATCAAATTTGTATCCTGAATCTAGTAGTAATTTAACTGCCTTGATAAGATGAATGTGTTTACATCTCCTATCAACTCTCTCCAAAATCCTATCATCAAAATGCTGTGCACCTAATTGTACTCTTGTTACTCCATATCTTCTAAAACTTTGTAATTCAGAAGGTGTAATTCTATCAGGTCTTGTTTCCAATGTAAGTCCAATAATTCCTCCTCTAGCTGTAACATTAATTTTCATCTCCTCTTCAACTGTCATTCTTGCTCTAGGTGCTGTATCAAAATTCTCATCAAATAGTGTATTTGCTGCATAATATAAATCCCTTATAAATTCTTCCTGATAATCTTTTTTATAAGAAGACCATGTTCCTCCTAGAACCAACACTTCGAATTTACATATAGGGTGTCCATTTATAATATAAATTTTACATCTATCTCTAAATTGTTTAACACAGTCAAATCCACATTTATTAGCTCTTGCTACACCTGGTTCCAATCTCAGATAGCTTTTTGGTTGTCCTGGTTCCATTGGACAAAATCTACAATTATATTCACAACTAAATTCTACCGGATTGCCATCCTTATCAACACCAGGAAATGCATTAGTAAATACAGTTACAACCATCACACCTGATCCACTTCTAAAAGAACTTGATTGCAAAAAATCTTCCAATTTTGAATCATATTCATAAACACCATTTTCACATTGCATTCTATACGCATATAAAATATCCTGATGTCCAAAATCAAAATTGACACATAGCCCTCTTGCCTTTGCAATCTTTTTCCTCCTATTCATTCTAATAAAATCTTCTAATTCTTTCTTACTAGTACCTTTAAATTCCTTAATTATTATATCTATAAATGGATACAATAGAGAATGATCTTTCACTTTTGATAAAGTAGGTTTTACAATAAGATTTCCAGTCCTTTTTGAAATAAAGATATCTGATTTACTTGAATCGCCTGATCCACCAACAACCTCTTCCAGATCTGTTGATTCTAGATCTACCACTTTAGATGTGCCAATAACTACATCATCATCATGTTTTGTATTTATGGGTTCTCCTACAAGCAAAACATCAGGATCTTGTTCTTCTACTAGATTTTTAGGATCTTGTTCTTCTAGATCTTCCATATTAGATATGGATTTTAATTAATAAATTATATATAACATATCAATTAGTTTAATTATTCAATTTTTTTGGATAATCAAAATAATTGATATAAATTTCATATTTAGTAGCTTCAATTTTTTTGGATAAAAAATTGAATGATATAAATTTTATATTTAGTAACATCAATTTTTTTGGATAAAAAATTGAATGATATAAATTTTATATTTAGTAGCATCGTTTTTTTTGGATAAAAAAATTAAAATATAACTAAATCATCATATGATATTTCAGTATCGTTCAAATTATTATAAGTGGTCGGAATATCTTTTTTATCATTATTTATATCTTTATAAATAATATCATCATCCTTTTTAAATATAGATGCGTCATCATCGTTTTTATGTTTATATTTTTCAATACTATCATCCAAATCTATTTTACCGACAACACCATCATCAGTTGTTTGTATTTTATATAATGTATTACTAACTATTCCATCCATCCCTAACATTTCTAATATATGTGTTTTAAATTTTTTATCAATTCTTAAAAATTCAATAGATGAATAATCATCATATGATATACCAGTTATATTTATTGTCTCGCTAAATTGATATTTTTGATTTATATCAGAAACAATATCTTCAAAAGTTTTATAATTGTATTGAAATGATTCATGACAATCTCTAATATAATAGCCATTTTTATCAACCATAATAACAAAAAATTTACTATTTTTTAAAATAATTGTACAATATCTTGATTCATTAAGAGGTTTATCCTTCTGAATCATTTCAGGAAATCCTATCTCTCCTGATTGGACCAGCATACTAGTTGTACACATTATATCATCTGTTTTTAAATCAGATAATGCTAATAATTCTTTAAAATTCATTTCAGTATTACTTCCAACCATTGCAGAATATTGTATTCCTGCAGAAATATTTATTTCATGTATATCACTAGTAATATTTCCATTTTTCATAAAATTATATGCTGTTGCTAATGCAAAAAATGGGCATGCTAATCCTTTTTTAGCATCAGTATACATTTCCCAAATATTATTATAGCTATTATCATATTGTGTTTTTGACTCAAAATTAGCTTCCATATTATTATAATTATTTTATAACAATAAGATTAGACTAAATTTATATTTTTCAATATTTTTAGAAATTCATAATTATATCATTTGTTAAATCTTCTATTTCGATTTGTAATACTGCATTCCATGGTATTAAATTAATTATTTCTCTACTATATTTTCGCAATCTCTTTGAATGATTTGACACAGATTTTCTATTAAATAATATACACTTAGTCATATTTTTATTTAAAACAACAAATAGAGTATCTTCTGAATATCTCATTTTTCTTGCATAAATAAATGGATATGTATAAGGAAATTTTATATCCCATTCTGCATAAACCTGTATCTCTAGATATTTATATTTACATTTATCATTTTTTATTATTAAATCCTCACCATAAATATTAGGGTTATCTAAAACAAAATCTCCTAATTTATTTTTTATTATATTTCTTGCTGGTATATCATATTTATCAAATAATTTTTGATCAAATTTTGTAACAATTCCTTCTACTCCAAAAATTTTTCTATATTTTTTATTATCAGTCATAATAAAAACTTATTTTATAATATAAATTAAGATAAATTAAATATATACAGTCTCTCCTTTATTCATTATAATAGTATCACATACATCATCAATACTACAATGTGATTCATTGTCTGAATTATCAATTTTATCTTTATCTAATAATTCTAATCCCTCAATCGGACATCCTGTTTTATACAAACATATGTAACATCCTCCCATATCTGATAGATGTGAACAGGGACTTTTATGTTGTTCTTGACATAATAATATATATTCAATAACAGTTGGTCCAATTTGTCCATTTATAGTATTTTCATTAGCAAAATTCATAAAAAAGAAACAATGATAACATTGTAACATATCAGCAACATGTACTAATATATTCTCACCAAAATATTTACCACACGCTTCACACATATTTACCTTAACTCCTAGTTTTATTTGATTTATTAATATTTCTTCTGCTGTTAAACCCTCTGTTGGTATAGATTCTACTGTTAAATATTTATATTCTTTTACAATCTTTACTTCTGGTAATACCTTATAATCATCATCATGATCATTTTGGTCATTGTGATCATTGTGATCATCGTAGTCATCATGATCATTATTATCAAGTGAATCATCATGATCATCGCTACCACTTTTATAACTATCATCATCTTCAACCTTTTCCATTTTATGTTCTACTTTCTTATCTAATTTATTTGGATAAACTTTTATATCTTTTATTTCTTCCATTTTTTTTTTAACTTCTGCAAGAACACCCCCTAAATCATACTTGCCATTATCATTTTTATTCATATTAATATTGTATATTTCATATATTTTATAAATAAGTTTGACGGTTTGATATTCAATTTTTTATGATTAATAATGATAAAAATTGAATATAATAATGATAAAAATTGAATATAATAATGATTATTAATTATTATTTTATGAACATTTAAATAATAATGTCAAAAACTATTAATCTTCAGGAACGATGGCATCCAAGACTAATAAATTCTTTATTTCAATATTATATTATATCTGAGATAACAGGTAATAAGATAATAACTAAAACAAAAGAAATAGAATTTATTTTACAAAAATGCAAAACTGAATACAATAATAATAAATCATATTATGATAATGAATTAGCAAATATAAATATAAATACAAATAATAAAGATATGTTTATTGATGATAATAATAATACAAAAATAAAAAAATTATATACACTTCTATATCTTATTTATAAAAATAATAATATAAATATAAATGTAATTTCATTACAATATATAATTTATATTATAAATATTATTAATACTGAAAATCTTGTTGATAATACAATGTTAACTAATTTTAAAATAAAAAAATCAGGTAATTACTTATATTATATTGCTGGATTTGGTATAGTAGGACTTATTTTTGGAGCAGGATGTTTATTTGGGTTAAAAAATATTAAATTACCATTATTTGTCAAAAATTAAACAAATATCTTTTAATTTTTTATTTATATTATTAAGATTTCTCCTTTTCTCTTTTACTATAGTATTTTCTTTCAATATATAAATATCATTAGAAAAATTTGTTATGGCTTTACTTGTTATATAAAATTGTAAATGTCTTACTATTTTAACAATAATATTTTTTATTACGAAATCACATAAATTTTTTTTAATTATATCAGTATAACTTTCACATAATAATTTTAATCGTTCTCCATTATTTATTTTAAGTATATTAATTTGATTTTCATCAAATAATAACATATTAAAAACCTTTTTATTAAATATATCTCCATCTTCAATAGAATATTCACTTAATTCATATGTAAATTTCTTTATATTTGAAATAAATTTATCATTATATGTATGAACAACATTTTTCTCAATTTCTATAAATTCTAATATGGAATTTTTCAAATCAATTTCCTTCTTTCTTATTTCTGAAATATAATATGATGATAATATATAATCTAAATTATCATATTTTTTAATATCTTCATTATTTTTTATTATATATTTAATTGCTAATTCTAACATATTGATTACCTTAGCAACAGTATCATTACAAATACATAATAATTTATCAATTGGATTAATACTAGCATCTGATATACATTTTTCTATCATATTTCCAACTTTTATCATATCATATTCTCTATATCCTCTAAAACTTTCTATTTTATTTAGAAAATATTTTATATCTATATCAGAAAATACATTTATATTTAATAAATTTTTATTAAATTCATTGAATAAATCTCTTAAATTATGTCCTATATTAAATTCTATACCGTTTGATTCAATAGCATCATTAAGACCAATTGAAATTTTTGTTATAATTTTTGTTATAATTGATATTCTAGTAGAATTATCTTCAATATCATTACCTAATTCTAATAATTCTAGATTTATATTTTCAATTCTACTTCTTATTTTATCTTCTAAAATCGGTATTTCTATTGATATACTATCAGTTAACATTGTAGTTAAATATGTAGATAAATTTTTTATTCCACATCTAAAAAATTCATTAGTTTCCTTTCCTATTTTTATATCATTAAAATATATATCTTCATTTTCACATTTATTATTAATAGCAAAATATCCATTTTTAAAATTTATATTTTCTTGAATATTACCTTTTATTATATCATAAACTAATTCTGGTTTATTGTCAACTTTTGTTAAAATACCTATAGTTTTTAATTTTTTATTATGAAATTCTATTTCTTTAGCTAAAGCTAATCCTATATTTGTAACAAGATCTTGACCATTTTCTACTACTACCATTGCAATTGTTTTATGTTTATTTAAATATTTTTTTGATAAATTTTTTAATTTATCTACTATTCCATAATGTTCAAAACTACTTGCAATAGCTATAATTCCCGGAAGATCAACTAAATTTAAATTTGGCGATTTTCTTGAAAATATTTTTATCTTTATTGGTTTTTCTGATATACAAATATCTTTTGTAAGTATTGATGTTATTGTTTTTATTTCATTAATTACATCATCTTCATTATTAAATTTTTTTATTATATTTCTATCTTCATAATCATATGATATTATAATTGTTAATTCACTATCATTATATCTTGAGATAATTTCAATAGGTGTTTTTGTAACTATACCATTTCCAGTAGGTAAAATATTTACACCTATTAATCTATTTAATGTTGTACTTTTTCCTCCACTTTGTGCCCCTATACAAACTAATTCAGGAAAACATATATCTTCTCCAATATTAAGATTTTCTAATATTTCATTACATTTAACTGCTATTTCCAATACATTACGTGTTGACATATATATTATATTATATCCTATATAGATCTATTTAAATTAGATATATACTTATGTTTTCAATATTTTTATTCATAAAAAGTTGAATTTAAATATATCTATTTTATTTATTAAAAAAATAAGATTAATTATATCACAAATGAATAATACATTTGAACAAAATCAATTGCAACTACAAATAGCTTCAGGATGGCTTGCAATGAATTTTAAACATAATTATGATATTCTTTATTATTTAAGAGAGATTATTTGTGATGATATTAATAAAGATGCAAAAGTATTTGTAAATAAAAATATTGATTCTAAATTAAAGAATCTTGATATCGAATCATTAGAATTATTTCCATATTATCCTAAACATGATATTGCTATTGAAAATTTATATAGATCTCTTTATAATACAAAATATTGGTCTATTATATCTGCGTGGTTTACTGCTGAACATAAAAAAGAACTTAGTAATATTTTACTGTTTAAAAATTGAAATTTCTAAATTAAAGAATTCTCATATTGTCATATATTTTGTAATAAATGGATAATATTATTAAATACGCTTCAGCTTGGTTAATTAACAATATTAATCTTGATTTATCATTAGTATATTCTTTACAAGAAATACTTAAAGATGATTTAAAACTTTCAAAACATCATAGCGTAACATATAAATTTGTTTTTCTCCCAGAAAATTTTTATGATAAATATATTAAATTTTTTCCTTATAAAAAATGGGGTAATATATCTGTTATAGATCTTTATTATAAAATTAGAAACACAAAATATTGGAATATTGTATCATCACATTTTACTGACAAACATAAAAAACAGCTTCAAAAACATTTTGAAAATAAAAAAAAAGAATTAAATGAATATATACCTAAACTTGTAGCTGGATGGCTTGCATATAATATAGTTCCATATGATTTTTCACTATTAATTACAATTAGTAGTATACTTAAAGATGATAATAATGATGCTGCAATAAATTATATTAATTACTTATTTGATCACCATGTAAATAATGATGATGATTTAAGTATAGAATATTTTCATTATTATAATATTGGTAATATATCTATTGGTAAATTATATGATATAATTAAAGATACTAAATATTGGGGTATAATTTCGCCATTATTAACTGATAATCATAATAAGCAATTACTAAAATATCTAACAAAATATGATTAATTTATTTTTTTATTTTTATATTATTTGGTGGTAAAAATGTTGTTATACAATCTCTTTTAATTTCATAAACAACAAAAATAGTATTATTTGTTTTTGTTATAATTTTAATAACATATTGATCTCCTGTATTATTTTTTTCTTTAGATATTGTTTCTAATTTAATAAATTCATCATCTATTTTTTTATCATTTAAATAATATTTTACATTTTTATTAAGTTTTATATAAAATTCTAATGTCAAATCTGAATCATATCGTTCTTTATATCTATCCTTTGAATGTTGATATGAATATTCTAATTTTGTTTTATCTACATTTTTCATTTATTATAAACAAATATTATATTATATTATTATTTTTATTTTCATTTTCATTTTTTTATTCTAGAAATCCAATATTTCCATCCATATGATATGTACAATTCATCACCAATATTTATATCTTTTGTAGCTACTATTGCAGTATGCAATCCATTAATATCAATAAATTCACAGTTTTCATATAATTTAGATTTATTTTTGTAATCAAATTCTGTATCATTTATAGAAGGTTTATATCCATCATTAATTAAATGACCTAAATAGGTTGGATTATCTCTAATTATTGGCTCTCCACAAATAGAAAATTTATCAGAAATATTAAAACCATACTCGTTCTTATAATCTGTATTAATAAATCCCTTACAATACATTACATCACCTAATATAACAATCTCTTTATTTTTTGATTTTCTATATAAAATATAATCTCCTGGATAAAATGTTATTATTTCTCCAATAGTTATTTTTTTTATTGCAAATATTCCAATACCTGAATTTAAAATATTAGATTGTTTATATTCTACATTATTTATTCTTAATGATAATCGTGAACCTAAAATAATAGATATTGCTATATCTATATTATCAAAACTTTTTTGAAGTTCATATAATCGCTCTAAATAATCATCTATTTTTATTATTTCTTTTCTATCATTCATAATATATGGAAATGTGTATTTATAATCTTCCATTTTTAATATATTAATATATTAAAATAGTTAATACATTCTTAATAATATTATAAATTCAATTTTTTATTACTAATAATATTATAAATATCACATATTTTAATTCTCTCTTGAGTTGTATCATCTCTATATCTAATAGTAACAGTATCATCTTTCAAACTTTCAAAATCAACTGTTATTGTATATGGAATTCCTATCTCATCAGCTCTTATATATCTCTTACCTATACTTGTACTAGAAAAATCTGTAAATACCCTAAGATTTTTTTCTAAACTATGTTGTATCTTACAAGTTACAGATAATAAATCATCATTATTAGATAATTGTGCTATCATAACATCATATGTACAAATATTTTTATTTAATACCATTACTAATCTGTCTAAATCAGATTCTCTAGCTTTTAATGTTGATATTATTAATGCAAAAAATACTCTATCTATACCAATAGATGGTTCTATAACATTAGGTAAATATTCTCTTTTCTTAAATTCTTCTTTTATTTTCATTAAATTTTCATCTAATACATGAGATATATTATCAGCAACATATCCATTTTGTCCATATTTATTTTCAAAATCTTTTATAATTTTTATAGCTTCATCTTTTTTATATTTTTTAAATATTTCTGTTTTATTTAAAGTATGTATATATTTTTTTTCACTTGTATTTTCACTTAAACAATTTATATTACGAGCTTTTAAATCATAATCCCCTCTATTTGCTAAACCTGCTAATTCTAACCAACTATCTCCTATTTTAATTTCAAGATCCCAACAATCACTTGCATAATGCGCCATTTCATCTGATCTATGCTGTCTGAATCTATAATCTTGCAAACCTAACATCTCTGCAAATTTATTTAATTTATATAAAAACATAATAATATATGTGTCTTTTATAATATTATCTTTAAAAGCTTTATTTAATGTTGTTATAATAGAATCTTTACTATTTCTATCCAATAAAACTACATTTTTATCAAGGTCTAATTTAGATATATCTGCAGAACTAGTAGGATCAATAAAATACTCAACTTCAGCCTGTGTAAACTCTCTTAATCTTGTAAAAGATGTATTTGCTATTTCATTTCTATATGATCTACCAACTTGAGCAATACCAAATGGTAATGGTGCATTATGATATTGAAACATCTGGTCAAATTCTATAAACATTGATTGTGCAATTTCTGGTCTCAAATATGAATTATCTGTTTTAAACATTAGATTTTTAGATTTTACCTGAATATCACCTTCTAATAGTTTATTGTCAATTATTATAGATTTAATTAGATCTAAATCTTTCATATCTATCGTTGATATATCTTTCAGTTTACCTATTTTCACCATATCTTCAAGAAAATGATCTGCTCTATATATTTGAATACCACTATCATTTGATACTGTTATTATTGGATCATTAAATCTTGCAACATGTCCTGATCTTTCTAATACTTTATCTAATGTCATAATAGGTGTTTCTATTTCATAAACTCTATTATCAATAAATATATTTCTCCATAATTCAATAATTCTATTTTTTATAACTGTACCAATATGACCATAGTTCTGATAACCTGCATAACCACCATCTAATTGATCTGTTTGAAAAACTATCTTTTTATGAACTAAAAAATTTTTAACCTGATCTATAGATAGTTTTACTGTCGGAAGCATATCTTATAATTTATTTTAATATATATATATATTGCTATCATTTAATATTACTTTTTTCAATATTTTTGAAAATAAATTTGAAAATATATTATCCTATTATTTATTTATTATATTATTTATTATAATTAATTATGGGTACTAAGGGATTGTTTGGATTCTTTTATAAAGGTATTTATTATTTATTTTATAATCATTGGGATAGCTATCCTGAAGGTCTTGGTAATAAATTAATTAATGAAATTAAAAAGGCAATTAAAAAAGATAAATTAAATGAATGGAAAGATAAATTGTTAGCTTTAAAAATTGTATCTAATGATATTAATCCAACTGATGAAGACATAGAAAAACTAAAAGAATATACAGATTTAACTGTTAGTAGTCAATCAACATCAGATTGGTATTGTCTTATGAGAAAATATCAAGGATCTTATGAAAAAATATTAAATTCAGGATATTATATAAAAAATAAAGAATACTCTACAGAGAATTTATTAGGAGATATATTTATTGAATTTTCATATCTATTAAATTTTGATACTAATAAATTCGAATTATATACAAATTCAGGTGGTCATTATGAGTATGAATTAGATAATTTACCTGATTTTTAAATAATGTTATGTTTTTTTATAATGATATTGTTTTTAATAGAGATAATTAATGTGCGTTATTAAATATTTATTTTATTATATAAATAATATTATGAGTGGACATATATATTGTGCTATAATAGATTGTTATCCAGATTATATAAAAGTAGGATGTACAACAAATATTGATAATAGAATGAATAATTTATCAGCATCTTCACATATAGATAAATTTAAATGTATATTTTCTATTGAAGTAGAACAATTAAATATGTT
>Ga0209085_1001056_pt1 | contig 17894 bp, 19 predicted proteins | sample C_131016_EF_Meta_FD_187310 | JGI IMG/M metagenome (GOLD analysis project Ga0209085, IMG submission 187310) | Freshwater microbial communities from Lake Croche, Canada to study carbon cycling - C_131016_EF_MetaG (SPAdes) (version 2) | ecosystem: Environmental > Aquatic > Freshwater > Lake...
TTGAGAGGCCGCATTTGCCGCCTGTGACGATGTTGAGGAAAGTAGGACGAGAAGGCCGACAGTGGCACATGCGACCAGAATGACCGTAGATGAGGTTCTCATAATGAGGGATGGAGGCAAGCAGGCGCATGAGAGAACGTCAAGCGCTATTTGTATGACATATTCGTAACAATTGGACTATGCCGTATCCTACTTCAAGCCGTTGGATGCGCTTCGGAAAACCCAGAGTGAACCGGCAAGAAGCAGGAACGCCCGCCCAAAAGATGCCCATGTTTTCAGGGTCGAAGGCTCCCCAGAACCGAAGCAGCCACAATCTACCACAAGCCCGCGCATGAGTGCCTGTCCCAGAGCAAGGCCAAAGACGATTGAAAGTCCGGCGAGCGCCAGAGAGGCCGCACGGGCCTTCCAACCTGAAATGAGCATGAGCCCGAGGAGGATTTCAAAGGGAGGCAGCCCGAGGGCAACGATGTTGAGGAGTTGCGGCGGCAGCATTTTGAAGGTGGCGATGCTGTCGGCGAATGCCTGTGGATTGGTGACCTTCGTTGCCCCTGCGTAAAGGAACACGCCTCCCAGAGCCAAGCGGAGGACGAGGAGGAACCAGCGGTTGCTGAAGAATTTTCTCACTGCGCCGTTTCCTCCGGTTTTTTGGCATTTGTCCAATCACTCCACCCGCCTTCATAAAGGGCAACATTGCTGAATCCCAGTGCGGAAAGAGATTTTTTCACCAATCCCGAATCCTCACAGGAGGCGCTGGAGCAGTAGATGACAATGGGCTGGGAACGGTCTGCCTCGAGTTTTCCCTTCAATGCCGCGTAGCCCGTTTCAAAGTCGTCTCGCGGCAGACTGATGGCACCGGGGACATGTCCCAGACGATGGAAGATTTCCGGACGGGCATCGAGGACCAAGCCACGCTTGCTCTCCACATAGGAGGAGAAATCTTCGAGGGAGAGTTTTTCGGGTAGCTGGACTATCGGCGCGGGAGCAGATGCCGATTCCTTTGACACGATCCGCTGAACGGAATCCTGCAATCGTTCGGCCTTATCTCTATAGACGAGGGGAAGCGGCGTGTCGCGAAATTGGTTGATGAGCAATCCCACGCACAGCGCGGTGGTTGCCACGAGCCAGATCAACATTACATCGGAGCGAAGAGTCTTCATGGTTGGTTGGTGAGCAGGGCGGTCGGCCAATTGGGAACAAAATCACTAATCCCAACCAGAGTCTCGATTTTGGCGATAGGAGCCCAATCGGAAACAGAGGCAAGTTGAGAGAACTCCCCGATGGAAACCCGCACATCAGCACCTTTCGGAATAGGTAATTCGGCTGGGAAGAAAGATGGATTGACGAGGTTCAGCGATTTCACGGATTTCAACTTTCTCTCGATCACATCAGACTTTGTTGGCTCCAGCTTGCCGGAAAAAATCAGAGCGGAGGCCGCATTGTCAGGAAGATCCTCAATGCTCTCGACAATCCCGCAAGAGAGTTGTGGGTTTTTCGCTAAGGCATCCCTGAGCGGCCGAGGGAACGATTTTCCCAAAACAACCCGGTCCGCGACAACCCAATTGCTGGGAGTTCGATTTCCTATGACGAGGGTATTGCCTCGTTTTGTGACCGGCGAGTGCGGGACAACGAGGGCCAGACCAAGCAGGCTGGCGGCGGCCAATGAAGGAGGCAGAAAAAGCAACTTGGTTTCCGGCCAAGCACGATTCGCGAGGCGCCACACGATCACCCACACCAAAGCGACAGCAGGCACGATCCACAGCCACACGGATTCTCCAACTGAACTGAACCACGCCCCTATGAAAAGCGAGATCCAGATACCCAACGGGACGGCGAGCCAGCGATTTCCCTGCGTTGGCAGGCAGAGCAGAAGAACCGCCAGCCAGCCGAAAATGTAGAGGAACCGCCCGAGCCAGCTGAATTCCACAAGCCAAGTCAGATGGCTGTTGACCAAGGTGCGGTAAGATTCGTTCCGATCGAGGGGTTGATACCAGTCCATGTAGGCTTTGCCAGACTGCCCGAATCCCCATCCGCCAGGGGCGTCAACCATCATCGTGGGAGCCGCCTTCCACAGGACGAAGCGATTTGAAATGGAACGATCCTCCTGAACGACACCTTGCCCGTAGCGTTCGTGGGCTTGGAGATAGATGGATGCGCCGATGATCAGCCAGAAAGCGGTAACAACCCCGACGATCCGCTTCATGGGCAGGGGACGCCGCAGGCAGACCAGCAGGGGCATCAGTCCGCAGAAAGCCGCCACCATGCCCCCACGGGAAAAGGTGTGCACCAAGCAGATCCCCAGAGCGGAAAACAGCACGAGGGAAACCCAGAAAAGCCAGTTGCGAAGGAAGCCCAGCGACCAGACGGCCACCATGAAGATAGCAATGAGAGCAGCCGTTTTGTTTGGGTTGCCCAGCCCCCAATCCATCCGCCAGAAGCCTTGAAAAAAATTTCGCTCATGGAAAAAGGACGAAAATATTCCACATGGAATCCTCAGAGAAACACGTTCCACCGGCACAGAATGGCACCGAAGCGCTCACGGGGATGCGTTATAGTGTGTTCTCCCACGCGGTGCAAGAAATTATGCGAGAGGATTCCATTTCATCCATTCCTTCAGCAAAAAAGCTCTTGCTGCTCCCAACCGGGAGCACCATGTCTCTGTAGGCGTGTTTTATTTGGTGGCTATGCCACCAAACGCACCCCGCAAAACCGATGATTTAACCAAGGTGAAAACCTGGTTGGAGAAGCCGGAGCAGGCCGAGATCCTCGGGTATCTCCGGGAGATGATCCGACCGACGCTGCGGCCTGAACGACATGAGGAATTCATCCTCAAGAAAGCCCAGCGATTCCTTCGCACTACAGGCTACCAAGTTCCTGGAGAACGATGAGCGAGGAGCACCATCTCGGGGAGGGTCGGAGAAGGCCCAAGAATATGAGCGAAGCGCTGCGGCTGCTAGGCTCGGTCATTCGTCCCAAGGGCGATCCTCCGGGGGCTCATCCCAAGTCGGAATTCATCAATACAAAGACAGCCGCCCAGTGGCTTGGCATCCCCGAGCGATCAATGCAGCAGTATGTCCAAATGGGACTCCTTCCGAGCTACAAGCTCGGCAAGCATCGGCTTTTCCGTAAGAACGAATTACTGGAGGCTCTGGGGGGGACTCGCAGGGCTACTAGGGCAGAGATTCTGAGGTGAGGAATGGCTGCTATCATTCACTTTCAGGCACCCTTCTAGTTGAGTGGAGGTAGGCTTTTATCACATCTTTGAGCATTGGAGTGAGCCAAGACCTTTCCAACCGAGGTGATAGAAAAGCTATTTGGGATGTTATCCCACCATTCTCTAAGAGTTTTGAGATTAGGCCGTTTATTCCATTCTCCCATAAATAAACCTACATTCTCATTTTTTATGTTTTCGTCTTTTAAGTATAGGTTGTATATAGAACGTAAGGCATCCTTCTGCTCATCGGTAAGTTTTACTGGAACATGAAGTTTCTTGCCTTCATTTATTACGGTATGAGTTACGAACAGTCCATCAATACTAGAAATATTTGGTATATTTAGTCTGATATATTTTTTATTAAGCGTGTGTTCACACAATATACTACTGGCAATATTGTTGTTGAGCAGAATTTCTATTGCTTTATCGTGACTTTCAGATTCTTTGGCCATTCCTATATCGACGTAACCACATAGGATTTCGGAGTAATACTGCTGAATCTTCTTTAATTGTCCAAATGAGTTCTGACGTATGGCGTTCAAGATATCTAAATGATCAAGCCAATCATGGCCAATAGGCAGTTCATTGTATAAAAGTTTCCCGAACAACTCATCAAGAACATCTAATCCTTGATAAATATCTCCAGTGACTGGAGTGAAAATAGAAATTGCATGCGATACAGTTAAAGCCAGCAGAGCGTCATCAGAAACTTTATCAATAATTTCTACTGCAAAGCTAATTCCTGCTCGTACGTTCCTATTTTGTCCATTCTGGAATCGGTGAACGAGTAGTTCCGATAGAAGATCATAATCTGCTGGGCGTTCAGTAGACGCCGCGGTCTTTTGAGCCTCAATCAAAAGTAGCTGAAAACCGGGATCAGCAAACGCTTCCAGGGCGCCTTCAACTTGAGCCATTTTTGGCATTAGGCGATTTTCAAACTCGGCTATTCTAGTATTAGCAGTAAACAAAGCATCTTCTGTATAATCTTTCCTAACCTGCAGGTTCATTTCATGATATATTTCTCTCGCACGCTTTTCATCAATGCCAACGTGCAACACCATTTGTTGGGTTTGTATGTTTGTGGAATTATTTCCACCCTTTTGATTTTCGGTTATTTTTAGATTTCCTCCAACTTGTATATTTCCTGAGTTTTTATCGCCCTTTTGAATCTGTTTATTTTTGCGCCCTGAAAAAAATATCCCCAATAATGCAAGAGGCACCGAAATTGCAATTCCACTAAAAAGCCATTCCTTATTTTTAATTAGCCATTCCATAGGTGTAATAAGTAATAATATTTATATGAAAGTCGAGAGGTGAAATCTGTGTTTAGTTCATTTTATATAACTTTGAATATAATCATTCCATCATCTTAGAGCCACCCTTACGGAGATTCTTAGGTGAACGAGAGGACGTGTTGGAGTACTTCCTGACAGTCTGCCCTACCCCCTTCTTGGAGCCTTTCCCCTTGGCGCCCTTCTTCTCAGGGAGAATCCCGAAAAATTCCTTTGCCGCCTTCTCGGTCACGAGCTCCCGATAATTCTCGAAGAGCATCTTGGGTGAGTTTCCTGCCTCCAAGGAAACCTGAGCTGCCGACTTGGTGACGGCCAGCCGGTAGGAGCAGAAGGAGTGACGGAGGCCATTGTGGACTAGCGTAACCAAAGGCTCGCCCTGGGTATCGACCAGCTTGGAGGTGGCATCTTTGAAGAGCTTGGTGAAGTGGAACTCGTCACGGATGCCGGGGAGGATGGGGCCGGTCTTGCCTCTAGGCTTCAGCCATGCCTCCAGAGCGGGGATGATGGGTGCGAGTCGCCGTGTGGCGGTCTTGGCCTTGTCCTTACCAACCTCAATGACCCCCTTATCGAACCAGACGTCCTTCCACTCCAGGCGGAGAATCTCAATGGTCCGCAGTCCGGCGAACCCTCCTAAAGCAATGAATGGCACGAAACGTTCCTCGATGTTCTCCAGCAGGGTGCGGAACTCTTCGGGGGTGTAGATTCCGATGTCGCCTCCCTTGTCATCGTAGCGGGTTGCGAATTCCGCCTCAGTCTTTTCTCCTCGGGGGAGGTGTTTCTTGTCCCTCGCGTAGGAGAAGAGGGTGAGCAGGGCCATCCGGTAGTTGTTCTTGGTGCGCCCAGAGGCCCTCTTCATGCCTGAAAGCCATTCGTCGATGTCATCAGCACGGATACCCCGGATTTGGCCCTTGAAGACCCCGGAGGCCTTCTTGAGCTTCGATTTTAGATCGAGGATGTAGCGGCGCGATTTGGTTCCCTTGATCGAGTCCAGGAACTTGGTCGTGAGTTCCGGGAATGTTATTGGGGTGAGGGCACTCCGGCGGTTTTCCTCTTCGAGGTGCTTGGCGTAGAACTGAGCGGCAGAAACGATGGAGCCACCCCGTAGTATTTTGTGGGCTTCGGCGAATTGCCTGACGGCGTTCGAGAGAGAGATTTCCAAAGGGGTGAGAATAGCCACCGCTTCGTTGATGGAGGCGGTTTCCTTGGGAGTGAAAGCGGCCACATGGGCCACCCCCGTTGTCAGGGTCTGGATGATCTCCTTGGCTCCTGCCTTGGCTGCCTCCAGGGACTTGTATTTGACCATCCTGCGCTTTCCCTCGGCATAGTATGCGGCAATGAATCGACCACCACCGGCATCGTAAATCGGAATGCTGCTGGTCTTCCCCTTGATGATCTCTACTGGCCCACGTTCCTTCGCCTTCGATGCATTGCGGGGTCTCTTCATAGCCCAACTGTTACCTTTTTGTTACCATGGGGTCAAATAGCAAGTTTCTATCTGTAAAACCTACGTATTCGAACCCTGTATCGCGCACCACCCATCTATGTCTTTTTTACACCTCAACCCTGAGCCGGAACTCCAAGCGGAGCCTGCTCTAGGTGCTTTTTCGGCTTCAGCGATTACGCGAGGTCGAAGCGGTCGAGGTTCATGACCTTGTTCCAGGCGGCAATGAAATCCTGGACGAACTTTTTCTCGGAATCGGCCGTTGCATAGACTTCGGCCACGGCGCGGAGTTGGGAGTTTGAGCCGAAGATGAGATCAACGCGTGTGCCATTCCACTTCAGGTCGCCGGTCTTGCGGTCGCGGCCCTCGAAGACATCGGAATCCTTCGAGACGGGTTTCCATTCGGTTGCCATGTCGAGGAGATTCAGGAAAAAGTCATTCGTGAGAGCTCCGGGGCGCTTCGTGAAGACGCCGAGGCGGGAATTTTCGAAGTTAGCGTTCAGGGCGCGCAGACCTCCGATAAGCACGGTCAACTCGGGCGCAGTGAGCTTGAGCAGTTGCGCTCTGTCGAGGAGAAGCTCCTCGCCTGTTACAGAGAATCTTTTCTTTTGGTAGTTGCGGAAGCCGTCAGCCACTGGCTCCAGGACAGCAAAAGACTCGACATCTGTCTGCTCCTGCGAGGCATCCATACGGCCGGGAGTGAATGGCACGGTCAGCGCGTGGCCGGCATTCTTGGCTCCTTGCTCAACGCCCGCGCAACCGGCGAGGACGATGAGGTCGGCGAGCGAGATTTTCTTGTCGCCGGACTGGACGGTGTTGAATTCAGCTTGGATGCTTTCGAGGGTTTTGAGGACCTTGGCGAGTTGCTCGGGTTGGTTGACTTCCCAATCTTTTTGGGGAGCCAAGCGGATGCGGCCGCCATTGGCTCCACCGCGCTTGTCAGAGCCGCGGAATGTGGAGGCAGATGCCCAAGCAGTGCTGACGAGTTCGGAAACCGTGAGGCCGGATGCGAGGATTTTGCCTTTGAGCGCGTCGATGTCCGTTGCGTCGACGAGCGGATGGTTCACTGCGGGAATCGGGTCCTGCCAGATGAGTTCCTCGGCGGGAACATCCGCTCCGAGGTAGCGCGAGCGTGGGCCCATATCGCGGTGCGTGAGCTTGAACCAAGCACGGGCGAAGGCGTCCGCAAACTGGTCGGGGTTTTCCAGAAAGCGGCGGGAAATTTTTTCGTAGGCCGGATCAAAACGCAGGGCGAGGTCAGTCGTGAGCATGGTCGGCACAAGGCGTTTCGACTTGTCGTAGGCATGCGGAATGGTTGCCTCGGCATCCTTGGCGATCCACTGGTTTGCGCCAGCTGGGCTCTTGGTGAGTTCCCACTCAAAGCCGAAGAGATTTTCAAAATAATAGTTACTCCACTGGGTCGGCGCTTGCGTCCAGGTCACTTCCAGGCCGCTGGTAATGGCGTCTTCACCTTTTCCTGATCGGAAGCTGCTCTTCCATCCGAAGCCTTGCTCCTCGATGGGTGCCGCTTCGGGCTCGGGGCCGACATGCTTGGCGTCGCCTGCGCCGTGTGTTTTGCCGAAGGTGTGTCCACCCGCGATGAGAGCGACTGTTTCTTCGTCATTCATCGCCATACGAGCGAATGTCTCGCGGATATCCCGCGCTGAGGCGATCGGGTCGGGGTTGCCATTCGGGCCTTCGGGATTCACATAAATGAGTCCCATCTGCACAGCGGCGAGAGGGTTTTCCAATTCGCGGTCGCCAGTGTAGCGCTTGTCCTCAAGCCATTTTCCCTCGGTGCCCCAGTAAATGTCCTCTTCGGGTTCCCAGATGTCGGCGCGTCCTCCGGCGAAGCCGAAGGTTTTAAAACCCATAGATTCCAAAGCCACATTGCCAGTGAGGATCATCAAGTCGGCCCAAGAAATTTTGCGTCCGTATTTTTGTTTGATCGGCCAGAGCAGGCGGCGTGCTTTGTCGAGATTGCCATTGTCTGGCCAGCTGTTGAGAGGCGCGAAGCGTTGGCTGCCATTTCCGCCGCCTCCGCGTCCATCACCGGTGCGGTAGGTGCCAGCGCTATGCCAGGTCATGCGGATGAAAAACGGGCCGTAGTTTCCGAAATCCGCAGGCCACCAATCCTGCGAGTCGGTCATGAGATCGGTTAGGTCTTTCTTCAACGCGGCGAGGTCGAGGCTTTTGAATTCCTCAGCGTAATTGAAGTCTGCATCCATCGGATCGGATTTCGATGTGTGCTGGTGCAGGATGCGAACATTGAGTTGGTTCGGCCACCAGTCGCGGTTGGTCGTGCCGCCGCCGGCAGATTTCGCAAGGAGTTGACCATGGTTGAAAGGGCATTTGGATTCGGTGGACATAAATTGAGTAAAAGTTGGCTTTGTGGTTACGATGGGATAGGTGCTGGAGTTATAATATTTTTTGCGGGAAAGAAAAAATGGCAAAAGGCAGACTTCAAGAAATCTCTGCGTTTTTGACAATTCGGTAGCCGCGAATTCTGAGATATTCTGTGACTGTCTCCGACTGCATTTCCTCATCGGTGAGAGGTTGGATGACGAAATGCGAGGCCGATGTTGCGGTAAAGTCTTTCAGGGAAGTGGGAGCGTCATCCTTCGCATGGACAACGAGTGAGGTCCCCTCGGGGATTATCACATTTTTCAAGCGCACATCGCCTTCGAGGATGAGCGTGGCGTCGCCAGAGATGCGGCCACCTTGAATTTTTTCCCGCACATCTGCCAGCGTCAGGGCAAAGGAGGGCTTCAGGATAACGCGTGGGCCGGTGGTGAAGGGGACGCCTCGCAGCATCTGGCGGGGACTATCCTCGACGAGCATTCCTGCCGCCCGCAGCTTGACGCGCCCCGCCTCGTAGAAATCATTCTCCGCGCTGGATGCGCTCTCCGGCGGGCCGTTTTGAGCGACCTTTTGCGCCGCGTCCGACAGGTTGTTTTTGCACGCGCTGAAGCACCAGACGCGGTCGAATACCGTCACGCCCACTTTTTCGCCCGAGGTGAAGTTTTTCGGCAGGTCCTGCATGAGTGTTTCCAGGCGGGCTGGTTTTTTGAAACTGGTGCGGGTTCCATCGGAGAACTTGGGATTCACAAACTCCGCTACGACTCCGCCGGAGGACTCGAGGACTTTCAGGTAAGGAGCAAGCCGAACGATGAGAAGGTTGATATTCCCAGGAAACTTCGAAAAACCTTTTTCGTCCGGCACATCTCCTTCGGGGCTCACCGTGGCGCGGAGGAGGGGATCGAGGAGGTTGTATTCCACATTGATCGTCAGATCTGGCGCTCCGTTTTTCACGAGGCGGGCGATGCCGCCCACAGCCTCACCGGGAATTCGATTCACCGCGATGGAATTGAAGTCGTAGCCGCGTTGTTCGGAAACTCCGATCGCTGCGAGCGCGGCATTGAAGACCTGGCCATTTGTGTCCTGAATGAAAAGGAGGTAGCGCACCCCGGCGTCCGCTAGTTTTTTGGCTGTGCCGCTTGTGTGCAGGAGCGTGTGGATATCGCCATGGCCATGTGGCTTCAGAAGGAGTTCATATTTTTTCTCCAATGCCAGGCTGGCCTTCATGTCCGAGAGTGCGGGAACGAGTTCCTGACGAAGAATTGTGATCTGTCCTTCGGCCAGGCCGAAATTTTTATTCGCGGCGAGCGTGGCGCGCGTGCCCTCATCCGTATCGCGGCTTGTCATAATGATCAGCGGAATCGCGCGGCCCAAACGACTCGATGCTGCTTTGATCACTGAGGCGTAGTGGGCCAGGTAGCTCGTCGTCTCAGTGACCTCCACGGGGATATCGAGTTTGATGCCATGATAGCCCAAGCGCTCACCAAGACCCCCAGCGACCAGAATCACAGCCGACTCAGCGAAGCACTTCAGCCCCTCGGCTTCGGCCGCGTCGTAGTCCGGCCCGAATGAGGAAAGGTCAACCAAGTCGGGTTGCGCCGGCATGCAGCCATCAAAGGGATTCGCGCCTGAGGCGGCTTCTGCAAGCAGTAGGCGCGCATTCCGAGTGTAGGCCGTCAATCCGCCAGGGTAGGCGCTGTGTGCATTGAGCAAGGCCGCCATGAATTGCCGCTTCTCGTGATCGCTGACGCCCGGTTCATCCCAATCGGAAAAAAGATGCGACTGGCCATCGGCGATCAATTCCCTCGCAAGCTGAATTTCCGCATCGGAGAACAACCCCGCAGCAGCATTGTTTGAAAAGGCCGTTGGTTCCTGCGCGTGTCGATTTTGCATACACTTAGAACCTCACCCGAAATCCCTGCTTCTTGCAATTTCACAATCCAATCCGCGAGTTGAAAACCAACACTGATTAAAAGAATCAGTTGTCACCCCGCCTCTCAGGTTGTATGTAAAAACAGTCTGCTGCGGCGGGGTAGCCAAGTGGTAAGGCACGGCTCTGCAAAAGCTGTATTCGTCGGTTCGATTCCGACCCTCGCCTCCCCTCTAAATCAACGATTTACGGGGGGATGGGGACAAGAAGGGGACAAGCCGCGTCAAGGAGTGCGATTGCGGGACTATCAGTGGCCTGCTGTTCAGTTGCTCGTTTCTTGCATTCGGGGCATCGTAAAAGCTCCGGCGGGATCAGGAAAAACGATTATCGGCGCGGCGGCGATTGATGCCTGGTTAAAGTCGCAGTCGGGCAGAAAGAACATTGCTTGGATTGCCAATACCATTGACCAAACTTTCCAAGCGCGGAAAGCGGTTGAAAACTTTCCCGAAATTTCAGAGCGGGCTGTTGTGCATTTTTTCTGTTACGCGGGAGCGGGCTCGCTGGCTGAATACGACCTCGTGATTTTAGACGAGTGCCACCATGCCGCTGCCCCTGCGTTTGCTCCCAAGTTGCGTTATTTCGACGGGCCTCGATGGGGGCTGTCGGCAACGCCGGAACGAGCCGATGATTTGAAGCAGTTGGTTTTTGATTTGATCGGGCCGATTATCCATGAGGTGCCGCGTGAGGCTTTGGTAGATGCTGGGCAACTGGCCCAAGCGCGCGTCTTTATTCATTCGCCGAATAGAAAGGGGGAAATGGAACATGAGATCCGTGAGGAAGCCGAAGCCGCCTGCGCAGAACGAAAACGAAAATTTCGTTGGAATTTTATCACGCCAGAGGGCGCTGCGGATCAGAAAAAACAATGTGTTTGGCAGGCAGCTTTAAGGAAAGGCGTTTTTGAAAATCCAAAACGAGACGCATTGATTGTCAAACTGGCTATTCAACACGCGCAGGATTCAACGCTCGTTATTGTCGGCAGCATCGAACACGGCAAGGCACTGGCAGCGCAGGTGCCGGATTCGGAAATTTGCTATGCAAAACTTGGAAAAAATAAGCGTCAAAGTTTGCTCGCAGCATTTTCTTGTGGGGAGTTGAAAACTCTTTTTGCGACGAGCTTGGCCGACGAAGGATTGGATGTGCCGATTGCCAGCACTCTCATTTTAGCTTCTGCGGGCCGGTCGGATACGAAGACAGTTCAAAGGACGGGGCGTGTCCTGCGCCCTTACCCAGGCAAGACCTACGGCATAATTCACGATTTCTCCGATTTGCAGCATTACTTCTTGGCGGCACAATCGCGTAAGCGAGTCGCTGCTTACCGCTCCCTTGGATACCAGATCGAAAGCGTAGAATGAAAAATCTTATAGCATCTCTGCGGCAAAACACCGCAGTCAAGGATGGTTCGTCTTTTGATGAATTAGATTATCGGGAGGCATTCACTATGCCGGAGCGTCAGGAATACCATCGTCCGGCTGCCGCGCCGAAAGCTGCACTTAACGGCCACGCTTCTGCTTTTCCTCATAGCATCGAAGCCGAAAAGGCGGTCTTGGGATCAATTTTTGCAGCCGCTCTACGCGGCCCTGAATTGGCTCGCAAGGCAATGTATTTTGCGGAAGGGAAAGTAAGCTCATCACATTTCTATTATCCAGCGCACGCTGAGGTATGGGACGCCATGAAGGTGTTGCACCTCGAAAATGAGCCATTGGATTTTGTGACTGTAACCCAATCGCTGGAATCCGCTCAAATGCTGGATAAAGCGGGAGGAATAGAATACCTCACCGAACTTGGCACTTTTATTCCAAGTGAAGTAAATTTGGATTACTACATCCAGATTTTACAGGAAAAGAAAGGGTTAAGGGATTTGCAGATTCTTGCAAATAAGCTAACTGAGCAGTCCAAAATCTCTGGCGCTTCGCCAAGCGCTATATTGGAACTCGCGCAAGAGACATTAAAACGCATTGCGACCAGTCAAAAGGTAGGCGTGTTGCCGGACTTGGATGATATGACCGATTTGACTGGGGAAAACCTACCCGCGCCTCCGCCAGAGCTTGTGGCGAATCTTTTGCACAAGGGGTCCAAACTGATCATCGCAGGAGAATCAAAGGGGCGTAAAACATTTTCCATGATGGACCTTGCCATTTCCGTGGCAACTGGAACGCCGTGGTGGGGATTCCCCACAATAAAAGGCAAGGTGTGCTACATCAACTTTGAGATTCAGCGCCCATTTTTTGCTCGCCGGTTCCAAGATATTTGCAGGGCAAAAGCGGTGAAGGTGGAAAAGGGGATGTTTCATTGCTGGACGCTTCGCGGCTATGTCGAGGGAATCGAAAAGATGGCGGCAGAGATAACGAAGATTCTTTTGCAGGAAGACTATGTGTTGATCATTTTCGATCCGATCTACAAGGCACTTGGCGACCGCGACGAAAACAAGGCGGGCGATGTGGCTTCGATGCTGAACGAATTGGAGGCTATCGCGGTGAAGACCGGTGCGGCAATTGCGTTTGGCGCGCATTACTCGAAAGGCAACCAAGCAGCCAAGGATGCGATGGACAGAATTGGAGGTTCGGGCGTGTTTGCTCGTGATCCAGACGCGATCCTGACTATGACACCAAATAAAGAGGAGGAGGCATTTACTGTGGATTGCACGCTGCGAAACTTTGCTCCTCAACCGCCATTCGTAGTTCGGTGGGACTGGCCTATCTTTACTCGGGACGATGCGTTAGACCCAGAGTCCCTGAAAAAGCCCAAGCAAGTTGGGAAAGCCCGTTCCGAGGAGGGGCAATTTCAGACAAAATACAATGTCGATCATATCCTTGATTGTTTGAAAGAAACGACCAACGGGCGAAATCCTTCAGAATTGCTCAAGCTCGTGATGGAACAGACGGGGATGGGTAAAAGTAAATTCTGGATGCTTTGGGACGAGGCAAAAAAAAGCCCGTGGGTAATCCAGAAAGACCGGCGCTTTTTTCACATTAACTCATTCAAACAATAAATATTTATGAACAGAAAAAAATACGATGCAGTCGCCACTATTGGCGAATATACAACAAAAACAGGCGAAAAGAAAAAACGCTACACCACGATTGGAAGTGTTTTTGAAGATGATGCCGGGAGATTAAGCCTAAAACTTGATTGTGTGCCGGTAGGGCCGGAGTGGAGTGGCTGGGTTTCTTTTTACGAACCTGCTTCTGCTCAGAACAAAACGAATGAGACTGAACACCGCAAACGGAGTCAAGCCCCAGTGTCTGCCCCGCTGCGCGAAAATGACGAAGAGATTCCGTTTTGAAAATTAGAACCCATGTAGCCTCCGCTCTGATTGCAATAGCTTACCTGTTGGCAGCGTGGTTGATATTAAAATAAATCTCAATCCCGATAATAGGCGGGTCGGGGTTGACCAAGAAATCCGCCGAAATCCAAAAATAGAAAGAAGTAACAATATGCCATTATGTGACATCGGCTGGGCAATTTCCCAGTTAAAATCAGGCCTTCGCGTTCGGCGCGAAGGCTGGAACGGAACGGGAATGTGGCTCGCGCTGCAAACACCCGACATAAATAGCAAGATGACGCTCCCCTACATCTACATCGAATACCCGCAGCGGCATCCGGCTTATCCAAACGGAAGCCGAGTGCCTTGGCTGGCTTCGCAAACCGACATCCTCGCAGAGGATTGGGAAACAGTAGATTAAAAACCACAAGACCGCTAAAGGTCCGATCCCTTTGGCGGCTAACATCTTTAACATAAAATGAGTAACAAGATAAATGACGGGGGACCGGCGTTCCCGCACTTGCGTAGGCATATCTCTGATAACACATACATTCCGATTGCCGAAGGCGGAATGTCTCTGCGCGATTGGTTCGCGGGGCAAGCCTTGGCGGGAATTGCCATGGCCACCACCACGGCAGCAATCCACGGGATCGGGCAAGTGCCCCCACCCGAAATCGAAGCGGAATGGGCCTTTGCCACTGCAGACGCCATGCTTGCGGCACGGGAGGAGGGTGCAAAATGAGCGACACGAGTTGCCCGCATTGCGGGGCTGAAAAATCATGTCGGTCTGTTTGCGAAATCATCGAGCCAACAAGCCCCCTTTATCAAGCCATGCCATTTCGGTGCGGGTCAAAAAACAGAGACCAATCCGAACTCTGCCGCGAGCGTGAAGCGCATAACCAGACGAAGCGAGAGCGAAACTCGGCTCGTGCAAAGTTTGTGGCGGCCATTGATGGCCGAGACATGGCTAATGAGGAGGCGGACAAATTGCGGGAGCAAAACGCCAAGCTGCTCGAAGAAACAATCACTTATTGGAAAGAACGCGAGCGAATAGCATTAAACGCTGCCAGCGAACACAGCGAAAGCGTATCAAAGCTGCATCGCCGCGCACAGCGAGTAGAGGCGCAAAACGCCAAACTGCGAGAGATCGCCGAGAAGGCGATTACCGCCGTTGTGCTATGGGCTGGGAGTCGCACTAATTCGGCATCGAAACTCCGCGCCGAACTCGACCAACTTAAATAAACAAAAAATATGAAACTATTAAAAACTATAGGAATAATTGCTCTGTGCGTTCCATGGATTATTTGGCAAACGCTGCGCGGGAAAATTGACATTAACAAATGGGAGGTCTGGAAATGAGTCCTTCTATTTTAATGGTCGATGCGAGGGTGCGGTATTGGGAGGATGCCGAAGTCAATGGAGTTGATGATGCGGAGGGCTCGCTGATTCCTTGCCGCGAGGGGAATTCCTGGAAGCCATCCATCGAGCTTGCGACTGGGAAGATTCTCGGTTGGCCGGTGGGAACGACTGCGGACATCCACTACAAGGTGTGCGATGATGGGGATTACTGGCTGGCGGATTCGGAGGGGAACAAGCTCTACAAGTGGTCTGGCCACTATGTGCCGGATCGGTTGCTGTGTGTCGGAGAAAGCGGATATGGCGACTACATCATTCTAAAGGTGCTGGAGGATGGCAGGATCGCTGATTGGGTCAGCGCGTCCAATATGTGTGCAATGACCTACGCAGAACAGCTTGCCCTTGATATCATCGAGTTAGAAAACTGGGTTGAGGAGGTGTCGAAATGAGCGACCAAACGACACGGCCCCACGCCTATGTCGCCAGAGTCGAAGAACTCGAACCAGCGTCGGTTGATGAAATGCTCAACAGGTTAAATGCTTACAAAGAAACCAAGCGACAGCTTGACGAGGCGAGGGAAGTTGCCAGCGGATTAGCACAGCAAGCAGTGAGGCTATGCAACGAGCGCGATGAGTTGAAGATGCAACTTAAAATCATGCAAGCCGAACGGGACGTGGCGCGTATCAGCGCCCGCCAGTCCGATGAAGCGCATGACCAAGTGATTGGCGACCTCGAACGGGCGGATGTCATGGCAGATAAAGCCAAAGAGCTCATTGCCCGATGGGATCAGCCATCGTGGAAAGACACCGCTCCGACTGCGGGGTTTATCAACGCACTAAGAAATGCCGTCGAAGCCTACGAAAAAACACCTAAATGAATACCAACCACCATGCAATGAACGCGTCAGTCCCGCAGCATTTATATGGATATGTCTGCAGGTCTATCCTAACGGGACTTGACCCAGATCAAGATTTGAATTTCGAGCCGTGCGTGATATTCGGCGTGACAAGCATACCAAGCAGAGCATTGCATTTCAGTATTCTCTGCGAATCTGGAGCGCAATGGGCCAGAATCCCTTTGCATATGCTCCGGTGGAATATCCCCAGCATCGAAAAATCGCCGGAACATCCGCTCACTGACCTCCAAATGTGGGATGCTCACGGATGGGATTTCAGTGTCACCATTTACGAATACCTACGGGAAATGGGATGCAGCTACCGAAAACGGGATGGGTCACTCGTGCCGGCAAGTTATTGGTTCACGCTGGATCACACAGACAATGGCTACAGCCAATACCCGCCGGAGCACAAATGCTACCATATCCTTTTACTGGAAGATGGTTCAGGCCAAATCGCGGCCCAGCCGAACAATCGCATAGTGTGGAAGGATGATTCGTTCTGCAAGCATGGACATCCTTTTGATTACAAAGTGATGGCTCCTCAAACATGGCACGCTGAACTTGGGCGCAATGCTCACGACACAGCATTCACAAAAGATTAAAATAATCTGTCCCGGACAAAAAAACCCGTTTACCGGCATTGACCTCGTTCATACAGCTAATTGTGAAAACGACAAAATACATCCTCAAGACAGAAGATGGGAAATTCCTCGGGAACAACCAGCAAATCGGCAACATCGCTCCGGCGCTGGCTAAATCTAACGGATGAACAAAAGGCGCTTTTGTTTGAAAATTAAAAATGACAAACACCAATGAACATCAACAACCGCTACTTATCAGACAACAACGACAATGAGCCGGAACCCCTGCCAGAAGACATTTTCGGCAAATACAACGAAGACGATCGCCAAGAGCGCCAAATGCAGGCTCTTAAACTTATCCAAGAGGTTCAAGACATCACCACCCATTTGCAAAAACTTACGGTCATGAACTTCATATTCCCGACTTGGAAGGCCATTGAGGAAATCAAATACATGAACCTATGCCTTCACCAAGCCCAGCTCTACTTGGGTGAAATTGTCAAAAAGAAACGCCCGTATATTCGGAAGCAATCTCCTGAAAATTAATCCCCGTAAAAACCAAACAGACCCTAAAAAAACAATGAACGACACTAACACAGCCGACAAAAATACCAGAGACCAGGCAGCGACCGAAGTTCTCGGCGACCTATTTGTTATCGCCAGATCCATTCTCGAAATAAACCTGCAACGCCTTCAGGCTCCAACATGGCCCCGCATCGATGAAGCCAAACACACACGCCTCATCTTGCAGCAAGCACACGATTTTTTGACGAGATAATAAAATGACATCCGCAAAAAATAATTCCCAAAAAATAAAAAACAATAATTCCGGTAATTGTATTTGTGCGCATAAAAAAATGGAAAATAATTATTCCGGTATTTATTCAGCCAATCACTCCACCGGTAAAAATACCAATGGAGTCCAGCGGCTGTGGAGTAGTCTAAATTCACTCCACTCCACCGGCTACTAACGTAAAGCCGGAGTGGAGTGGTCAGTGACCGTGAATTTTGACGAACTCCACTCCACTCCCGAAATGGACTAAACCAATTAAAAAATATGCCTCTCGATAAATTAAAAAAATCCCTCGAAAATAAAATCCCAGAAAATAATTCCCAACCGGATTTAATTTCGGGGAAACCAAAAAATGAGCCTCCGGCCTCCGTCATGCGCGCGGATGGCCCCGAAATTCAGGAGGGGGTCGAAAAAATGAAAAACCTCTGGCGCATGGAACCGGCAGTTCGCCACATCATGCGACGAAGCGCCGCGCTGGCCGACCAACTCACCGAACAGGATGTCGAGGATGATGCCCGCGTGATCCGTGAGGCCGCAAACGCAACGATCATTGCTTACGATCCCCACCTGAAAAAGCATGTTGAGCGACCAGACCACAAGACCAGGCTCGCGGCCACGACGCTCCGGCGTGCCTACCACGAGGGACTGCCGGTGAAGCGCGAGATTTCTGTGCAGGCGAATTTCGAGAGCGGTGAGAGCGTCATCGAGCGAATCAAAGCCTCGCCTGAAGCCATGCGGATGCTGGGCCGGATGGGCGTTCAAAAATCCCCCT
>Ga0209085_1001057_pt1 | contig 17883 bp, 11 predicted proteins | sample C_131016_EF_Meta_FD_187310 | JGI IMG/M metagenome (GOLD analysis project Ga0209085, IMG submission 187310) | Freshwater microbial communities from Lake Croche, Canada to study carbon cycling - C_131016_EF_MetaG (SPAdes) (version 2) | ecosystem: Environmental > Aquatic > Freshwater > Lake...
CGACCAAGCGTAGTCTTAGGCAGAAAATGAAGCGGGCATCAATGAATACAAATTATATGCTTGAGGTCCTGGCAGTGACGCTACCCCATTAACACATTATGAGTCAAAATTTCTTGCGCTTACCCTGCATAACAATCTCCTAATTTAATAATTGAAGAAAAGCCTTATGTCGTTTAGTTTTGGGCTTATCTGCTTTCTATATTTATCATCTTGCTCTATTTTAATAAGTTTGAGAAGTAGGAAAAATAGAATATAACTTATTAGCTTTTGAAATACAGCAAATTTGGATCAAATAAAGCTCATATAAAAATGCTAAAACCCATGCGGGGCGCCGCCCCGCCCCCCGGGTTTTGGGGTGTTTCTGGTAGCAAACTGCTGTAACTAAGCCAATGGATCTTCTGGACTGCATTCAAAGTTTTGTTCGCGTAGTAGAAACAGGCAGTTTTTCTGCGGTTGCACGAGAATACAACACAACCCAACCCACTATTAGTAAAAGAATAGCTGCTTTAGAAGAATATTTGGATGTACAATTCTTAACCCGTTCAACCACTAAATTACAACTGACCCCTGAAGGGGAATGTTTTTTTGAGCATTGTCAGTTTTTATTAGATACCGCAGCAGAAGCTAGTGTTGGACGAAGACAAAACTCAATTGGTACTTTACGGATTAACTGTTCTGTTGCTTTTGGACAGTATCAAGTCATGCCTTACCTGAAAGGGTTTCTGGAGCGTTATCCCAATCTTAAGCTCAACCTTTCCATGAGTGATCATTTTGTTGACCTCATAGAGGAAGGTATTGATCTAGCAATTCGTATTGGCGAGGTGAAAGACCCAAATCTAATTTGAATGCGTTTCAGCTTATCTATGTGCCTTGCCAATTGTGACTTTTAGCAAAAGCACAAAACCTTTCAATCATCTCCGATTCAGAAGATACACGCCAAACTAAACTCACAGTACGATGTAAGGGTAAATCAGAAATAGGAATAAAAGATATCTGAGAAACATTTTCCCATTCTGGCATAATAGCAATTCCTAATCCGGCTGCTATCAAGGAAATTACCCATTCTTCCCGATCAGCACGATAAACAATACGAGGATGAATATCTTTAGCTTCAAATAACTGCCGAGACTCTGCCCAGAGTTCGCAATGTAAACGATCAATATAAGGCTGTCCATCTACCTCTATTAACCGTACTGTTCCTTTTTTGGTAAAAGGATGATTGAGAGATACTGCTAATGCTCGCCTTTGCTGAAAGAGAGTTAAGGAGTTTTTAGTTTCTTCAGCACTAGTTAAAACGGTAATACCTAGCTCTATTTGTCCATCTTCCAGCCATTCTTGTAGTTCTGTTGTCGTTCCATCAATTAATTCTATAAGCACATTCGGATATTGTGCCTGAAAAGTACTAATAAGTAGAGAAATACTGTCAACTCGCAGTGTACGAAGTACTCCTAAGCGTAAGGTTGGTTTAGTTTGAAACCCTTTTAGTTCTTGTAAGGTTGCTTGATACTCATTGAGAATCGTCTGTGCTTTGCCTAAGAAAAACTTGCCAGCAGGGGTCAGAAGTGCTTTTCTTCCTCCACGTTCATATAAAATTACGCCCAATTCTTGTTCTAGTTTTTTGATGCCAGCAGATAGAGAAGGCTGAGAGACAAATAGGCGTTCAGCCGCTTTGGTGAAACTGCCTGTCTGGGAGATAGCCATAAAATAACGAATCTGATATAAATCCATATAGATATTAACTATGACTTTGATATGAAATATAGTCTTGCTCTATTATGACAGATGCCCGATTATTAAAAATGTAAGCTCTTAAAAAACTGATATGACTTCCTACAAAACAATTACCATTGACGGTCTCAACATCTTTTATCGTGAAGCAGGTTCCAAAACAAATCCAACCATTGTTTTACTACATGGTTATCCAGCTTCATCTCATATGTACCGAGATTTGATTAATCAACTTTCTTCCCAATTTCACCTGATTGCACCTGATTACCCTGGTTTTGGTAACAGTGATACTCCTCCTATCGCTCAATTTGAATATAGCTTTGAGCATCTTGCAGATATTACAGAGCGATTTCTTAAAGAATTAGGTTTGAATCGTTTCAGTTTGTATGTACAAGATTATGGCGCTCCCGTTGGGTTTCGGATTGCAACTGGTCATCCAGAATGGATTCAAGCTTTAATTGTGCAAAATGGCAATGCCTATGAAGAAGGCTTAACTCCTGCTTGGCAAGCATTTCGAGATCTGTGGAGCCAAAGATCCCAGGCTACTGAAACTCCTGTGCTGAATTTTCTCAAACGTGAGACTACTATCTTTTTCTACACTGCAGGAACCCGCAATCCCCAAAATATTAATCCTGATAACTGGAATCTTGACCAGTATTTCTTAGACCAACCTAACAATGCTGCTGCTCAATTGGAACTGTTCTACAACTATCGTAAAAACTTAGAATCCTATCCTCAATGGCATGAATATTTCCGTCAATATCAACCACCAACTCTAGTAGTTTGGGGTAAAAATGACCCATTCTTTAGTCCAGAAGGGGCAAATGCTTTTAAACGGGATTTGAAAAATATTGAAGTTCATTTACTAGATACTGGACATTTTGCGCTAGAGGAGGAAGGTGAGACTATTGCTAATCATATCCGCCGCTTTCTTTCTCCTGTGCTTAAATAGATTGTTTAGGTGATGGGGGACTGTCTTCCTAGTCCCCATCTCGGTCTGACTACCATCTCTAAGTGTTAGTCCTTGCAACTGCTGATAATGCTAGCATATTCAAACCCACATTCTGCTAGTTTTTCACTAGTTATAAATGTCATCAGAAAATTAAATATAAAGCTAACTAAATCCAGACGAGAAAGCAAGCTAAGACACTCTTTTCGTCTGACTCTTCTTGCCTGTCTCCTTTCCTAGCTCCAGGAAATCCATAAAGAGCCTTTGTGTTTTTGGACGACATTATTCTTTAATAGTATAGCCAACACCACGAACTGTATGAATTAATCGCTTTTCGTTATTTTCTTCTAACTTTAAACGGAGATAACGGACATAGACCTCAATAATATTAGAATCGCCCATAAAATCATATCCCCAGACTCTTTCTAAGATCTGGTCTCTCGTCAATACTTGTCGTGGATGATTTAGAAGATATTCTAGTAAATCAAATTCTTTGGCAGTTAACTCAATGAGCCGTTTTCCTCGATAAACATCGCGAGTACTACGATTTAAAGTTAAGTCTTCAAACTGAATGAAGTCGAGATCTTTTTTCTGAGTACAGCGTAAATGAGCACGAATTCGAGCAAGTAATTCTTCAATACTAAAAGGTTTAACCATATAATCATCAGCCCCTGCATCTAAACTTGCCACTCGATCGCCAATATCATCTTTAGCTGTTAGAAAAATAATTGGAATAGAATTACCTGTTGAACGAAGGCGACGGCATATTTCCAAACCTGATAACCTCGGTAACATCCAATCCAATATTACTAAAGCAGGTGAAGACTCGCGTAATATTGCCAATCCACTCACTCCATCATGGGCTACTGTGATTTCATAACCCTCACTAGTTAATTCTAATTCAATAAATCTAGCTAATTTAATTTCATCTTCTACTATTAAAATTTTTGCTGTCATTGTTCGGTTCCTTGCATAAGGTCAAAATAAAAGTGCTATTTTGACCAAGTTGAGATTAAATGGTAATGTCACCACCAATATCTTCAATTAATTGTTTAACTAGAGAGCAGCCTAAACCCACCCTCTGAATCGTACTATCCTTGGAACATCTAAGCTGAAACGCATTTTTACAGCAGTTTGAGACCAGATAAACTACAAAACCAGGGGGCGGGGCGGATCCACGCATGGGTTTTGGTTTTTAAGTTGTGGCGTAACGAGATTTACATTTGCTGTGAATGCGTTTCAGCTTAAGACATGCCTCATTTCCAAACTCAATCAAAAAGTTAGAATCTTCATCCAAAAAGTACATATTAGGAGGATTTATAATACAAGACAAAATTGCAATGATAAATCAATTCCTCTCATTTAGATTATCCATATCGAAACCTAAGCAGGTCTGAGAAAAAGATTAGAACTTACTGAGTCTTAGTAGTTTAGAATCTAGAAAATTTTTGCAGATATTTCCAGGTTAGTCTCAATATCTGCTACGGTCGCTTATAATTCATTTTTGACAGATAGTTTTAGGTTATCTTTATACTTTATTGAAGATATAGGGGGAAATATAAATGGAGAATAATAGTTCTTGGCAACAAGCACAACCTATTCTACAAATTTTATCTTCTCTTAGCTATCAAGCAGGAGAGTTAAATGGTTATCTTTATGAGATAGTAAATAGTGTCAGTCAATTATTTGAATTAGATTGGTCTGCTATTACACTATGTTCAGATGGTAAAGAGCGAATAATGGCTAGTAGTTTAGCTCTTGATGAAACAGAGCGAATAATGACTAGTAGTCTAGTTTTTGATGAAGGAGAACCTATTTATTCTTTACATGGCACGCTTACTAGTATAGTTATTCAGACAGGAAAAACTATATGTGTTGAAGATGCCAAAAATTATAAAGAATATGGCAATCCACCAGAAGGCTATGAATCTTATTTAGGAGTTCCCTTGCGTATCTATGGAGGAGAAGTGATCGGAACAATTTGCTCATTTTGCAAAAAACCTCGCTTATTTACACTAGAAGAAGTTCAGACTGTAGAATTATTTGCCGAACGTGCAGCCACAGCCATTGACAATTATCATCTTTATCAAAAACAGAAAAAATTTAACGAATTTTTAGAAATAGAAATAGCAAGAAGAACAGAAGAACTCAGAATAGCGCAAAAAAAGTTGGTTGAACAAGAAAGATTAGCTGCCATTGGTGAATTTGCCTCTATGATTGTGCATGAAATTCGCAATCCAGTAACAACAATTCTGATGGGTTTGAACTATTTTAAAAGAACTTATCATTCATTTAAGGATCAAGAGAGAGTAACCTTAGCTCTAGAAGAGGCAAATCGTTTGCAAAATCTTCTCAAAGAAATCCTCCTCTACGCTAAACCTCAAATCCTAAAGTTAGAAAACCTAGAAATAAATAAGTTCGTTCAAGAAATGCTGATGTACTTGCATGAAATGCCTGAAGCTCAAAAACGTAAGCTAAAATTTATCTCTGCCTCAAAAGATGTCCACATTCAAATAGACAAAGATAAATTCAAACAAGTATTGATTCATTTAGTTCGTAATGCTTGTGAAGCCATTGAACCAGGAGATGAAGTAACTTGTAAAATAGAGTCAATCATTGACTCTAATCAAGTCTATATGAGTATTCATAACGGTGGACACCCAATTCCTGCTGAGATTTTACCTAAATTAACCCAGCCCTTTTGCTCTACTAAACCAGAAGGAACAGGACTAGGTTTAGCTATTGTTCAACGGATTATAGATGCACATAGGGGATCATTATCCATTGAGTCTAATCAATTAATAGGAACTATCGTGAAAATTGGCATCCCCTTGTCAAGTAGTCCAATTTTATCATCCAAATTTTAGGAACTATTCAGCTTTTTAATACTTTCTTCTCAGAAGATAATAATTAGACTCTTGTAAAAGAAATTATTACAGCAAATTCCTATCTCTACGTTTCTCACTCTACGAAAACTACGTAACGTCAGAGTGAATCTTTGCAGTCCCTTTGGGACGCTGCGCCCTATACCAGTGAGCGGGATACAAATGAAGCCCAGATTAAAATGCGCTCAACCATGCCGCTCCCCTGGTTTTGTGGTGGTTCTGGTGGCAAACTGTTTTAGGTGAGCGAGAGGAACCAAAAACTTCATAGTTATTCAGTAATCCCTAGTTAATGTCTCAAGGCTTTTCTAGCTCTTTTGTCCTGAAACATCAACTGATCAGCCTCATGGAGTAATTCTTCTAGGGAAACATCTTCTTTGAAATTGCATTGTCTGATCCCAATACTCAGAGAAAGTTGATAACAGTGTCGATTATTTTTATTAAAGTCATCAATATTGGCTTTTAATCGAAGATTAATTTCATCTGTATCGCTGGAGTTGCTAGAAATAAATAACACAAATTCATCCCCTCCTAAACGAGCAATAATATCTGAATCACGGAAAGTTTGATTAAGTATTTGGGCTGTAGAAACAATCATTTTATCCCCTATTTCATGCCCTAAAGAGTCATTAACTTGCTTTAAGCCATCTAAATCAATAAACACAATATAAAATAATATTTCTCTGCGTTTGGCAATTTTAATTTGCTGGTTGGCTAAAAAAAAGAAACCCCGTCTATTGTACAATCCTGTTAGTTCATCTGTAAGAGATAGCTGTCTAATTTCTGCTTCAGCTTTAAGACGTTCTTGAATTTCTTGTTCTAAGCGTTGATTTTGTAGTACGAGTTGATCATATTGCTGTTTAATTAATAGCTGATTTTTCACCCTCACCAACACTTCTAATTCTTGAAAAGGCTTAGTAATATAATCTTGTCCGCCCAATTCAAATGCCAATATTTTATCATTAGTTTGGTCAAGAGCGCTAATAAAAATAATAGGAATGTTAGATGTTATTTCTGAGGCTTTTAACTGTTTACAAACCTCATAACCATTCATTTCTGGCATATTGATGTCCAGTAAAATTAGATCAGGAGCCTCTCTATGAGCCGCTTGTAGTGCCATTCTCCCATTGAGAGATTTGCGAATAGTATAACCCTGTGAATCCAGGATTTTACTTAACAATCGCAGATTGTCTGCGGTATCATCTACAACTAAAATATTAATTTCTGAAGCATTTTTAAGTAAAGTGTTCATGTTCTTTCTGTTTGGTATAACTAGCAATCGCCTCAAGTTGGAAATTCTCAACTAGATACGTTAAAGACTCAATTAGAGATTGTTTCTCCTGAGGAATTTGAGCAATTAGTTCATATATCCTTTCATCATTAAGATCTAAGGCTGCCTCATGGAGTTGAGTTATCCATGTAGCGGACATGATTTGCAAGTCTTCAAGCGATAGGGTTTTGGGTAAAGTCAACTCTTTTGTTGGTACATAAGCCTCAGAATAACGATAACGAACTTTTAAATAGTAGGCGATCTTCTCAAACAAGATAGTTTCTGTAAATGGCTTAGTCATGTAATCATCACAACCAGCCTTAATACTCTTTAGACGATCTTCTTCAAAAGCATAAGCAGTTAGGGCAATAATCTTGGTTTTTTTCCCTTGCTTTAATGACTCTTGTGCTCGAATTTCTTGAGTAGCTTCATAGCCATTTAGTACTGGCATCTGCATATCCATAAAAATCAGATCAGGTGTCCATTGTTGCCATTGCATAAGCGCCTGGGAACCATTTTCTACAGCACAAACCTCAAACCCAACTGACTCTAAAAGCAGCACTAGTAATTGTCGATTTTCAAGCACATCTTCTACTACTAGAATGCGGTAAGTCGGTTGATCGCTTTCTAAGCTAATTACTTGGGGCTTGACTTCAGATTCAACTAAATCTATCAATTCTGGTATGGCTAGAGTCACTTCACAAGTAAAGGTTGAGCCATGATTTAAGCTACTTTTTACTGTAAGATCTCCACCCATCAGACGGGCAAACTGTCTACTAATCGATAATCCTAGCCCTGTTCCACCCCTCTGACGACCCTGATCTGTTTGCCCAAAAGCTTCAAAGATGGACTCCCAATCACTCACAGCAATTCCACAGCCCGTATCTTCAACGGAAAAACAGAGTAAAATTTTATTACTATTCTGGTTGGCTGGAGAAGTAAGGGAATCTTGCTGTAATAACTTAGGTAAAGCTTGTATTCTTAAGGTAATCTGCCCACCCCTGGTAAATTTAATTGCGTTGCTCAATAGATTAGTTAAAATTTGGCGCAGTTTTAGTTCATCTCCCCAGACATAGCGACCCACTTGAGCATCCAGTTCTGTATTTAGTATTATTCCCTTGGACGATGCCTTTAAAGCAAACATCTTCTGCATTGAATAGATCAAGTTAAACAGGTTAAAACAGCCTTCATGCAGCGACAATTGACCAGCTTCAATTTTAGACATCTCCAATACATCATTGATCAAGCTCAACAAGTGTTCGCCACTGCGTTTGATCACGCCTAAATGATCGTGAAACTCAGAAGTAATGCTATTACCTCGGCTCATTAATTGGGAAAATCCTAGAATAGCATTAAGTGGAGTCCGCAGTTCATGGCTCATTTTGGCAAGGAAATTAGTTTTTGCCTGATTAGCGATCTTAGCTCGTTCTGCTGCTTGTTCTAAAGCACTTTGAGAAAACTCCAAGACTGCCAGCATCAATGTATTTCGCATTTGAGCCGCTGCTTCTAATTCTGCTATTTGCCAAGGTAGACAGGTTTCCCTAACAGTTTGTTTCCATAACTCAAACGACTTACGCGGACAGAGTTCCATTTCCCCGCTCTCATTGACCTTCACCGCATCTTGAGGATTTCCTGCCCAATTTACCATTTGGATTTGTTCAGGACGAAACCAGATAATCTGATAAGACTTGTCTTTAACATGACTGAGTCGGATGGAAATTGCCAAAAGGCCACAGGCTTTATCTTTGAATTTCTTGGCTTCAGGATATAAAGAAGAAAGAGCATTGGTCGCAAAAACTCGTTCTGTTTGTTGCTGCTCCAACCAAGTTATAAGTGAGTAGACATCTGCTTCTTCTGGCGTTTGCCCTATTAAAGTCATTTGATTCTCAAGGATAATTGCTGCCCCTTGAGCATGGACGAGATTTAGTAATTGTGAACACTTCTGCGTCAAGACCTGCTCAATAAAATTGAACTCTTCTAATAAGGTGCTTTGCAGGTGATCCTGAATCTCTTTCGTTTGCTTTCGGTAAATGCTCAATTCCAGTTCTAGATTATATACTATTTGAAGGGAAGCAAACTGTCCTAAGAATTCACAGGCTTGGCGAATTTCATAACTTACTAATTTTGGGCTCTGGTAATGATGACAAGCTATTAAACCCCAAAGGCTTTGGTTATCTATTAAAGAAATTGTCATCGACCCTGCCACTCCCATATTTTGCAAGTATTCAATGTGATAGGGAGAAACCCCACGTAATCTAGACGCACTTAAATCAAGGGGAATGTCTGTCAGTGCAATTAGGCGAGCAGGTTTATAATTGATCTCGGGAATAAAGCGCATCCAGTTATGTAAAAATAGCTTACGAGCAGGTACGGGAATATCTATGGCGGGAAAATGTAATCCCAAATAGCTCGACAAGATAGCTTCTTCTTTTTCTTCAGCTATTACCACTCCACTTTGATCTAACTCAAAACGGTAGATCATAACGCGGTCAAACCCAGTGATCAGTTTTACCTCTCTAGCTAGGGTTTGCACTAGATCAGAGAGACTCTTAGCGCGACGAACCTTGGCTATTGCCGCTTGTAGATATTCATAAAACCGCATTGAATGAGGATTTTTACTGTCTGGTTGCGGTTCTAGTTCCAAAAGAACTTCATCTCCTAGACTGTGCAACATTCCCCTGAATCTCTGAGAATGAATTTTTAGTTCAAAAGACTTGCGATACCCTAAATTATCTGTCCTCAGATAGTGAGCAATTTTTTGCACTTGGGCTGGAGAGAATAAATGTTTTAAAGGTTTACCCAGCAAGTCCTTGGGAAAAATTCCTAAAAATTGTTCTAGATTTTCACTGACTTGCAAAATTTTCAAGTCTAACCTTTGCAGATGCAGCAACATTCCATAAGGTTGAATATAACCCGGAGCATACACCGACTCATCACTACAGGATTCTAAATCTGTCAATGATGTAGGGTTGAAGGAATAATTAGATGACTGCATGATTAAAAGCTTATGGTTGTAGAAGTTGGAGAATTTGTTCAAACTGAAAATTATTAGCCAGATCCCCTAGATAGTTTGCCAGTTGAGGCTGTAAGGGAGAGATTTGTTTTATCAGCTCATTGATAGTTCCATCATGGCCACAGACTGCAGCATTTTCTAACTCTTTTAGCCATTCGGAAGGCAAAGTTGTTAAAACTTGTTGTTCCTCCGACATTTGCATTGGACTTGCTCCATCTGTTGGTAAAGTATCGGATTCGGTATAAATATATTCTAACCCTAAATATTGTGTCATTTTCAATAATAAAGTTTGCTCCCGAAAAGGTTTACTGATAAAGTCATTACAACCTATAGCTAAAGACAAAGAGCGATCTGGCTCGGATGCTTGTGCGGTTAAGGCAATAATGATGGTCTCTTGTCCTTGTGTTTCTTGGGCGCGAATCTGTTTTGTGGCTTCATAGCCATCCATGATCGGCATCCTAAGATCCATCCAGATTAAGTCAGGATGCCATTGTTGCCACATTTCTACGGCTTCGACTCCATTACTTGCTTCTCTTACTTCTAGCCCTAATTTGCTCAATAATTTAACCAGTAGCAGTCGATTATTAGGTTGATCATCCACCACGAGAAGGCGGCGGGTGGGTTGATTTGGGACTAGTCCAATTACGCGCCGATTATACTGTTCTAGGGCCGCTTTAGGTTGACTGGTTACATGAACGGGTAAGGTCACTATAAAGGTACTGCCCTCTCCCACAATACTTTGAAGAGAAATTTCGCCGCCCATGAGGTTCAGGAGTTTCTTGCTAATAGTCAGCCCTAATCCAGTACCACCATAAGTTACACCTTGGGCTGGAGCTTGAACGAAAGCCTCAAAGATGGTATTCTGTTCTGCTGCCGCTATTCCTATTCCAGTATCTGTGACAGCAAATTGCAGAATGAGATCAGGTTGAGTAATGGGGTTGACAAAGCTTCTTTCTAGAATATCTTTCTCTGCTAAGGCAACGCTGAGACTAATACCTCCCCGTTGAGTGAACTTGATAGCGTTACTGAGGAGATTGAGTAAAATTTGATGCAGTCTCTGAGGATCACTAATAATAAATTGGGGAACTTCTGGGGACATATCAACAGTAAACCATAAGTTTTTGGACTTTATCCATTCTGAAAACATGGTGCGAAGATGATTAAGCAAAGCAATTAAATCAAATGCTTGTGTTTCAATTTTGTAATGTCCTGCTTCAATCTTAGAGAGGTCTAGAATATCATTAATGAGCAATAACAAAAGATCGCCACTACGTCGAATAGTTTCTAGGTTTTCTTGATGACTAGGCGGTAATAAAGGATCATTAGCCATGACCTGAGTAAAGCCTAAAATGACATTAAGAGGAGTGCGGAACTCATGGCTCATATTAGCTAGAAAGGTACTTTTAGCTGAATTGGCTGCTTCTGCAGCTTCCTTTGCTTGTCTTAATGCCAATTCTGCTACTTGGCGCTCTGCTAGTTCTATTTCTAGTTGTTGGTAAAGATCGGCTTGCCCGATAGCGATTTCCAATTGACTAACAATTTGTTGAAGTAGTTCAATTTCCCAAGCTTGCCAGTGACGAGGTTTATCATTTTGGTAGATAGCTAACAAACCCCAGAGATTGACTCCTAAAAAAATTGGGGTGATTATGTAGGCTTTGGCTTGAAACTGTTCTAGTAGTTGTATATGGCAAGGTTGCAAGCCTATTTTATAAATATCTGGTACTACTAAAATTTGTTGCTTTTGGAAGCGCCCTCCTTCTGTCTCTTGTAGATAGGTGTCTTGCCAAATTTTCTTGTTTTCAGCAAATTCCACCAAGGGAAGCCAATCTAGAGTGACTGATTCGGCTAGGAAATAGCCACTCCAATCAGGATTAAAGCGATAAATGGCTACTCGATCTGCTTCTAAGGTTTGTCTGATTTCAGTTACTGCGGTATTGAGCATTTCGAGGAGATTTATGTGTTTTCGTATTGCTTGAGTCAGTCTCAGGAGTAATTTTTCCTGTATAGCTCGCTGTTGTAATGCTTCTTGAGCTTCTTTGTGAGCGGTAATGTCTTGATTAACTGTTACGAGAACAGCCCCATATTCAGGATGATTAAATTGAGAAATTGTCACATTACACCATACGGGAGTGCCATCTTTTTTGACATTATGCAATTCAAAGCTAGATTGACCCCTTTGTAACCTTTTTAAAATCTCTTTATTGATATCTTCCGCACTTACTCTTTCGGTAGCATGGTTAAGAATTGAAATATTTTGACCCATCAACTCTCCTGTCTCATAACCAAACATCTCATCAAATTTAGGATTGGTATAGACAATGATTTGATTAGTGGTTTTCAGTAAACAAACACCTTCCCCCATATTGCGGGTAATTACTGCCTGAAGCGCTAACTCTTGTTCTATATGTCTTTGCTCAGTGATATCTTGAAGGACACCATGCCAGGCAATTTCTCCATTCTTTCGTTTTTCCGGACGCGACTTAGCCTGAACCCATTTAATTTTCCCTGAGGGGGTAATGATCCTCCATTGATGATAGAACACTTCAACTGAGACCAAACTTTTGTCCATTGCTTCTTTACAAGCAGCCAGATCCTCAGGATGTATGAAATTTAACCTGATTGAGGGATTTCTCAGTGCTTGTTTGATGGGAGCCTCGTAAATTTCCTCGAAAGCCGGACTTAAATATTCATAGTAAATCTGCCCGTTAGAATCTTTGACGACACTGTAGATTAAAGAGGGTGAGGCCGCTATGATCTGCTCAAAGTTCGCTTCTACTTGATGACGTTGAGCAATTTCTTGCTGCAATTGTTGATTTTTTTTCGCCACTTGTCTAGCATAGTGTTGTGAACGTCTGGCTAGTGCAATTGACAGAACTAGAGACCAAACACCGACTAGCCCACCCCATAAAATTATCGTGGGAACACTAGAGTGAGACTTTGCCATCAAAGTGTCAGTTGGGAAAACCTGAACTCTCCACTCTGTCCCATATAATTTAACAACAACTGTTTTTGTCAAGCCTAGTGGCTGACTCTGCCCATAAATCACCCCAGTGGGATCGGATATCTGAACTTTGTACCCCTCTGTCGCTTTAAAAATCTTGTCAAATAATTTTTGAAACCGAAATACTCCGACAATAAAGCCATCAAAGCGAGGTGTTTTGGAGACATCAGAGGGAGAACTAATATATATAGGAACACTGACGAGAAATCCTTTGCCCCCCTGCTTCAAGACAACACCATGAGTTAGCATTGTTTGGTGAAGATCGCGTGCTAAACTCAAAGCTTTTTGGCGGTTACTTTCCTTGTTCAGCTTCAGCTTTTTCGCACCTTCATTGCCCTTTAGGGGAACAGTCCACTGCACCTGAAAAGACGAATCAACCCACTCGATAGCTTGAAAAACTTGAAAATCCTTGATGTAATTAGCTACATCTCTTTCCCAGAGTGCCTGTTGCGTCCCACCACCAGCTGAGTAGCGATCAGCTATGTGCTCAAGTGCCTTAATATAGGATGAGATATTTTGACTCAGTTCTATCTTAATGGTCTCGGCTTGTTGTTCAACTAACTTTCCTAGCGTCTGTCTTTCATGTACTATAGCTTGTTGCCAAACAAACAGAACTATCATCGTTCCTAGCAGTCCCAGTAATAGTGGTGTCCAATAATTTTGAACGGTTCTTACACCTCGCTGAAGCCATTGTTTCCAATATGATAAATCCACTACAATAAAAATAATACATTAACCCTATCTTTCTACTCAATCTTAATATTATCTCAAATTATCGCTTAGTCGGTTTAGCATAATCATTTCTCTATTTTTATTTTTATCACTAACTCATTATTGCTTAGTCGGTTTAGCAACGTCGAAATATGGGTTGAACTGAAGAAAAGCTCCATTGAGGAGTAAAATTAGTGGTGGAAGTAATAGGAAATCAATTCTCTTGATAGCATTAAAATACTAATGTCTAGTCTCCTCTATTTACTGCAACTGGTAAGTCCTAGTTTACCTGTAGGCGCTTACAGTTATTCTGAGGGCATAGAAACTCTAGTTACAGAAAACAAGATTAAAAATGCATTGACTCTACAAGATTGGTTAGAAGGCGAATTAAACTGGGGTTCTATTCGTTTAGATACAGCCATAGTTTTAAGATCTTACTCCCAAAACAGTCTAGACTATTGGAATCAATGGTTGTCGGCTGTGCGGGAAACTCAAGAACTGAGGGATATGTCTCATCAGATGGGTTACTCTCTTCTGCGTTTAATTGCCTCTTGTGAACCAGTTTTACATCAAAGGTTAATAATTGAACTCTCAGATAGTCCAGTTAATTTTGCGGTCATTTTTGGTGCCTTAGCAGGCTATTGGCAAATACCCTTGCCAGATACTATTTTAGGATATTTACATAGTTGGGCTAATAATTTAGTTGGTGCCGGTCTGAAATTAATACCACTTGGACAGACAGAAGGACAGAAAATTTTAATCACTCTACAGCCGACTCTTCTTAAAACTAGGCAGGAAGTTCTAACCATAGAAGATGAAGAATTGTTTAGTTGTGGTTGGGGTTTGAGTTTAGCAAGTATGACTCATGCTAACCTCTATAGTCGTCTATTTCGGAGTTAGGCTAAAAAGCACCATACAAGCTACAAAACCAGAGTGCGGGTGCGGGGTTCCCCGCAAGGGTTTTGGTTTTTAAGTTGTGGCTTAATAGATTAAAATTTGCTGTAAGTTTCTCAAGATCTCTAACAATTAAACTAGAATAACTAAAAGGGTTACCTGTAAGCTAAATTCCCCTTAGGTAATGATTATGTTAGCTTTACACCGTTCTGTCTGTCTATATTTACTATCCACAGATCTCGGGATTTGCTCCAAGATAAATACCTCTGCCACCCTTTATCCAAGGGAGCAAGAAGTTTTTCATCTATTTATTGAAGGAGTAGATTTTCCCACAAGTCGGTTAAAGGAGGAAAAAACTTCCCCCCAAGGACAGAAAGGTGTAATCTGGTTAGAAATCTCCTCTTCTCGTATGGTGATGACAATGCAAGGACAAGGTAACTATTCTTATCGTCATCACTGGGAAAAAGGTCGCCCAAGTCGCAGTTATTTTTGGTTTAATACGCAAGATGGGCAGGAAAAACATTCATTTCGTGTCGCTAATTTTACGCAGCGTTTACTTTTACAGGGGAATACTCTTCCTAAATTAGTTCACTTAGATTATGAATTGGGCTTAAAACCAGTCTTATTAGGAAAATATAGTCTAAGTTTGGAAATTTATCATTAAAAAATTGAAAATTTAATTTCTTGTTAATCTCTACTTAACTTTGGTTTTATAAGATACCTAAAGGAAAAGTTGCTCATTTTGTGGAAAACGAATAAGACTTTTTCTTGCCAAAGTATGGAGTACAAAAATGAGCTTTAAAGTGTCAGGTTTGGTGAGTTTAACCGCCTTACTCTGTTTCGGTATTTTTACCCCTGCAAGCAAAGCAGGGGTATTAGGTGAATATACATTTGAAAATAGTAGTCTAGCGGCGAGTAATGTGGCTTCTGGTAATTTGGACTTCAGTGCTTTTTCGGCTGATACAGGTCTCAAAATTCCTTCTAGTAATCCCGATGGTTTTGCTGCAGGTAATGGGGATCCAAGCGATCCTAACAGTGGTTCAGGTTCTGCCATTATTCGCTCCAACTGGAGTTCAAGTTCTAGCTATAGCCCAACCAACAATCAGAATTTTTCTTTTACTGTCACTCCAAACGGCACGGATCTGAATTTAAGCAGTTTAACATTTGATGCAAGGAATTCTGCTACAGGACCTTCTACTGCCTATGTTAGTACTAGTGTAGATAATTATGCTACTTCTACCGCCTTAACTCCAAGCTCTAATTTCAGCACTTTAACTACTGATCTATCTAACCTAACTGATATTACTACACCTGTAACCTTGAAGATTTCAGGTGTAGGTGCTACTAATACTGGTGGAACATTACGAGTAGATAACGTTCAACTAAATGGAGATATCGGCGGTGAGGTCACTCCTCCACCTAGTCCCCCACAAATACCTATTTATCAGGCGGGTAGTAATATAGGTCAAACTGTAGAAACTAAAGGTATAGTAACAGCTAATTTTCTCGGATCAAACGGATTGGGTGGTTTCTTTATTCAAGATACCAGTTCTAGTAATAATCCCAGTGCTTCAGGACTCTCTAACGGAATTTTTGTTTCAGCTCCAAAACTCTCCAGTAATGCAATTAGCGTAGGGCAACAAGTAGATCTAATTGGACAGGTTTCACAAACTAACAGCAATGGAATCACCAAAAATCAAATCAACCTAGATACAACTCCACCAACAGTTATATCTAGTGGGAACACAGTAGCTCCTACTACAGTAACTTTACCTGTAGACAATGCTACTAGCCTACAAAAATATCAAGGGATGGTAGTTAGTTTACCGCAAACTCTCTCGGTAACCAATAACTATCCATTAGGTCGCTATGGGGGAGTTGGACTAAGTTCTGGTGATCCCCTATATGCACCTACCCAAGTAGCCGCCCCTGGAGATGCGGCTGCAGCCGTTGCTACAGCTAATAGCTTGAATTATATTGGTCTTAGTTCTAACAGCAATAAGCAAAATCCTGATCCCATTCCCTATCCTCCTCCAGGACTGAGTGCTAGCAATACTCTCAGAGTAGGTGATACAACTACGGGAATAACAGGGGTCGTGGATTCTTCATCTACACTATCAGGTCCTTCAGCTAGTAGTTATGTAATTGATCCTACTGTCAGCCCCACCTTTAACACAAATGCTAACCCTCGTCCTGTAGGTGCTCCCAATGTTGGTGGCAATATTAAAGTAGGTGATGCAAATGTTCTAAACTACTTTACTACCCTAAAACAAGATGATCCCAATGCCAGAGGTGCCTACAATCAGCAGGAGTTTCAACGCCAACAAGCTAAAGTAGTCAGCAATCTTTATAACTTAGGTGCTGATGTTATTGGGTTAGAAGAAGTAGAAAATAACGGTTTTGGACCTAATAGTGCTCTAGCTAATTTAGTAAACGCTCTCAACAGCAAAGAAGGTATTCCAGGGCTATATAACTACATTGTTGTTAACGCACCAGCTACAACAGGTGGTGATGCTATTACTTCAGCGATCATTTACAAGCCTTCCACAGTAACTCCTGTAGGTAACGTCGCTTCTTTAAATACAGGAACTTTTGATCCTAGTTTGAAGCTGACTCGTCCTACCTTAGCTCAGACTTTTGTATCTAATTCGGGTGGTCCAGACTTTACTTTAGTTGTCAACCACTGGAAATCGAAAGGTGGTACAGCAGCAACGTCTCCTGGCTGTAGTTCAAGTGCGAATGCTAATGGTCAACAAGGTGGGTTTAATTGTACAAGAACCCAACAAGCAAAAGAGTTAGCCACTTGGTTAGCGACTAACCCAACTAACAGTGCTAATCCCAACAACTATCTGCTTGTAGGTGATTTTAATTCCTACGCCCAAGAAGATCCCATTACCACTCTGGAGTCCTCTGGCTATGTCAATTTAGACCAAAAATTTGCTGCTCCAGGTTCAACTGCCTATTCTTACCAATATGGTGGTTCTTTAGGTACTCTAGACTATGCTTTCGGTAGTTCTACTATAAGTCCCTTTGTAACTGGGACTCAGCCCTTGCATATCAATTCTGTTGAACCAAGTGTTTTAGATTATGGGACTGCTTATAAGTCTCCTGCACAAATCGATAGCCTTTATGCCCCTGATCAATATGCCTCTTCTGATCACGATCCCGTCTTAATTGGTCTGAATTTTTCTGTTCCTGAACCTAGTGACATCTTGGGTTCATTACTAGGAGTTGGACTTTTTGGCTTCTTCAAAACCAAGTCCCGCAAAAAATAGTTAACTTGCTCTAACTTACTTAGGAAGGCGTAGGGGACTTGCAAAGAAATAAGATACCAGTTATCCAGTTGGAATAATGGTTATATCCCATGAGGGCAAATCTATTGAAGGAAACCAAAATTGCCGACTATATTCTAAGTCTTCTGTTGATGGAATTACA
>Ga0209085_1001058_pt1 | contig 17879 bp, 22 predicted proteins | sample C_131016_EF_Meta_FD_187310 | JGI IMG/M metagenome (GOLD analysis project Ga0209085, IMG submission 187310) | Freshwater microbial communities from Lake Croche, Canada to study carbon cycling - C_131016_EF_MetaG (SPAdes) (version 2) | ecosystem: Environmental > Aquatic > Freshwater > Lake...
TGCACCTGTAGGGATACCAAAACTGACAGTTTGATTTGGTGCTGTGCCACCAATCGAAGCTGTCGCAGTTCCACCTGTAGCAACTGTGGTGACAGTTCCAATTGTCAGGGTGTTTGCTGGTCCTGTGAGACCTGTCGCGCCGCGTGGTATGCCAAGTGACAGGGTTTGTGCTGGTGCAGTACCACCAACAGACGCTGTAGCAGAACCACCTGCAGCAACAGTTGTGACAGTGCCAATGGTCAGGGTGTTTGCTGGTCCGGCTGGACCGATAGCACCAACAGCAATGATCCTGTCTGGTACGAAATCCAATGTCACAGGGTTCCTGTTGAAATTCAGGACTACTGATGCGCTCATCTGGTCACATCCTTGACAATGAAAACAGGTCCTTGCACAAGCGTGTTCACGACAGCACCAAATGTTTCTTCGATGTCATAGACAGCTTGGCCGGCGCTCAGTGCAGCTGTTGTTGTCGCTGCAAGTGTGCAGGTGAATTGTCCTGCAGTGCCATTGCTGATCGAGCAGCTGAAGCTGGCAAGGATGGCTGTAGACTCTGCAGTGGACCGAACCTGACCGCGATAGCTGCGTCCTGTGATGTCGATGGGTGTTCCGTTATCTAGCAATGTGAAGCTGATGGATTCTGTGTCACCAGTTCGAACAGTCAACGGATAGATAGGTGAATCAGACATTTTGAATTGGTCCGTTTGCTGTAACTGACACCCATTCGGATGCAACTACTGATGGTGTACCAGTGGTACCAAAAGGTGCAGACGCAATCGATGTCAGAACACTGAGGATGAAACCACCGGCTGCAGCTGCACCCAAGGTGTTCCAGTCAGCTGCGAATAGGTCGAAGCCTTGTGCTGCACCAACAGCGAGAATCAGTGTTTGCGCTGCTGTTTTCAATGCACGTTCGATGGTTTGCTTGGCAAAGTTTGTTGTGAGCATCACACGTTCCAATCTGGTTGGGTGGTTGGTTGTAATCCTGGAAATGGGTAGTCATCCGGATCACATGTTTCAGCTTCTTCTTCTTCTGGTGCTTCAACTTCCGGTTCAATTTCAATCACTGTCATCATCATCATCTTCTTCTTCGTCTGGTTCGGGTTGGTTGACCATGACACCAAAAGCACAATCGAGATAGCCAATGGCATCCACGAAATGGTCACGCAGCAACGCTGGTGGAAAGTCTTGGTTGATGCCATGTGCGAGACGCGACAATTTTACAGCAACCATGAAAAGGATTCCTTCAACAGCAGATAGCTCGATTCCTGTCATTTGTGCGTACAGACTGGTAGTCAGCGCGTAATCATCCCAAGGTGGACCATAGAGTCCACCACGCGTGTCTGAACCGGTCCCATGCACCAACATGAACGCATCAGCAGCTGGTGAATCCCATAGTGGTGTGGTGTCTTTCATTTTTTTGGACATTCAAAACACCTTTCGGAAATGTTGTGAGAGTCGAACACCTTCATAGCGTCTGCACAGGTAATCCAAGGACACAAACATTGGGTCTGCTGATCCATCACCTTCCACCTGATGCAACACCACTATCCCGCGCCAATGGTGATTTCCTTGCACACCTTTGTAATCCTCAGCCCACGGATAACTTGCACCACACACCAAACCAAACTGTTGTTGTCCGGTGCCAGGAAGAAACCTGATTGCGTAGTCCAATGTTTGTTGATGTCCTTGCACGAACGTGTGACCAATCTGCTTCAGACGCGCGAGAGCTGTTCCACCATAAGGTTTGCCACTCATCGGGTTCGGCCAGTAATGGCAATACCAAATGCCATCCACACAAACTGGTGACAGAAATTCGTGTGTGTTCCAACCACGAAAATCCATGTCAGCCAAGGTCACCAACCCAACCAGTTTTGGGTCTGTGTTCGCTGTGCGTGTCACCCTGTGTTCGTGGTTGCCAAGCGTGATGTGCAGTTCCGGTGACCACACAGCTTTCTTGTGGTGTCGTTGTCGTTCGTTGTGCCGGTCCATAGCTGAACACAATGCACGAAAGCCAAGGTTGCCAGCTTCGATGTCTTCAACGTACCTACGACCTTCAAACTGCACGGTTCCGTGATCCCATGTTGATAGTGATGGCATATCGAAGTGGTCACCCAAATGCACCACACAATCAGGTTGCAAATCAACCATGTATTGGCCGATCCAATACAGGTGATCTGTTGGCATTCCTGGTTTCGCTTGTGTGTCCGGAATGATCAGATGTGTGCGTGGTTCATTGCTGCTGGTGGAACTGTTCGTGTGCGTCCAAGCGTCCATCGAGCTTCTCCACTTTCTCATCGACCCGTCCAACAGATGTGTGCAAATCCAAAAGCCTGTCACGAACATCTGTCACGATTGCGCGACCTTCAGCGTGCTGTTCGCTGTTTTCGTTGCGTAGCTTCACTAGCTGCACGATTGCACCTACAACAGTGCCAACCATCAGACAGCCAACAGTGACCAACCCAACCCATTCAGCAGCACCAAAACCTGTGGTGTCTTGGATCTGCGTTGAAACCTGCGCAAACACAACTGGTCACACCACCCACGCACGCCAAGTGCCATTGAAATTTTGGGTGCGATACGCAACCTGATTTGTCACGCTGTTCCAAATGCATACTTCGAAACGTCCATCTTTGTTTTGTGCTGCTGTGACACCATCAGCACCAAACGGTTGGCTGTCATTCAACGCAACCCATGTAGCCCAATTCCCATTTGGACGTTCTTGCCACCGGTGTGCAAGTTGACCTTGGAAGAAGCCGAATTGCACGATTCCACCATCTTGTTTGGTGACCATATCCATAAGCTGTTTTGTCCTTTGTTTGGCACCGGTCAGCCGGCGCATAAATTCGTCCACTGGCCAGTTCGGACCAGGATCAGTGTGATCAGTTCCAACGCCAGCTGCACTACACAAACCATGTGTGCTGATACCAGCTGCTCCTGCACGCAAACCATCCACATCCAACCAGATACGCGGGATCTGGTAGCGGTCGCATAGCGCAGCAACCAGCGAAACCACAAGGTCCATTTGTTTCGAAGGATCACCAGCAGCAGACCAGTCTGTTTGGTACGCGTAACCTGATTGCTCGATCCCAATAGAACCTGCGCCCGCATACCAGTTCGCAGTACCAACGTGCCATGCAACATTGGGTGGTTTCACACCACACCACACAGCTGTTGGGTCCACCATGTAATGCGCTGATGCGCGTGGTGAACTATCAGATCCAAACCAGCGTGCAACCTGTTCAGCGCGACCAGGTTCCAATGGACATTCCATACTGTGAAGCACAATCAGCTTGGGTGTGTTCGAAGCTGCAGACCAATATTTAGCCTGCACAAAAGGAATGGTGTCCAAATTCATCAGACAGGATTTCCCGATGGTCCTATGTCTTCCACAAAAAAACGTGTGGTTCCAACTGTTGAACCCAACACGTTCACGCTGTATGTCACACCTTGCATCCGAATTGTGTAAACAGCACCAGCAGCTGACTGCGCAACAATCGAATTGGAAATTTGGTAACCAGAAGCAATGGTTGAATAGACCTGTGCCATACGTCCAACAGTCGTGGATGTGGTGTTGTTGTAAACCTCTGCAACAAAACCACCACCGGCTGATCCTTCTGACACGTTCGCAACGAACGTGAACCGCAACCAACGGTTTGCAATGTAGGTTTCAGTGGAACGCAAACCAGTTGCAAGTTCAGCCATTGTTGTTGTACGCACACGGTCAGTGGAATCAGTTTTGGCTGTTCGAATACCCCAAGGTGCGTTCCATCCTGGTCCTTTCGTCCAGCTGCTTCCGTTGTATGTGTAAAGACCTTCTGAGCTGTCACCGGAACTGACGTAGCAAACCATGCCATCAATCTTGTTTGCGCCAGTGATAGCTGCATCACGCGCAGCAGTCGTAGCAAACACCATCACAGACTGAAAACTGCAGTATGCGTTTAGGTCAGCCGCAGTGAGAACATCAGACGTATTCCACTTTTTGTATCCACCCATTTGGACTCCTCAGAAACCTAGTTTGCCGGTGTTTAGAACACCTTTGGATGACGAATCGAGAACAAAAAACAGTTCTGGTGCAGGACCAAGGTCAAACGAAAACACAATGTTGTCAGGTGTGATTTCACCTTTCACTGATTGAATCTGGAGTGTCTGATTGATTGCAACACCAATATTTTGTGGCCGGCGCTTCACCACTACGCGTCGACCAATCATCAAAGACAACAGTTGATCGATTTGAAACGATGTGTGACCACGCAAAGTTGTCCCAATGGATCTGATTCGCACCTGCGGAGTTTTGTAGCGACCCAACAGATAGGTGGCAAGGTCAGATGAGAACACATCATCATCAGTGATCAGATCTGTGATCTGCAAGGACCGTGGCCAATACGACTGTTGTGAAGTCGCATCAGTTTTGGTGACTGTCGCACCATTCAACCTGGAAACTGTCACAGCGTTAGCGATGTCCTGATCACTGTATTCAATCGTGATTTCTTGGTAACCAACTTCGCTACCGGAATCACCGAACGTGATCGAGCTAGACGACAACACATCAGAAAAACTGGTGCGTGTCAGAAAATCAATTCCACCATAAGTGTTGGCCACAAGGATTCCTTGTTCAGCTGCTTCACACTCTTGCAGTGCAGCGAGAACAGTTTTTCCTTCAGTGTTGATTCCTTGGACGTTCGATACACCAACACCAAAATCAACTGCGTCAGCTGGCCAGCTGATCATGTCCAGGATTCGTTGTGCGCGTTCGTCTGTGCGTTCACCAGACGCAAACTGTGTGATCCCCAGTGCATAGTGGTCTGCAACATCTTGTGCTGTGAAGCAGCGTGAGTAGTCAGCGTATTCATCAATGACACCACTGAACTGTGCGGTCGAATAGTACGCAGACGAATAGTACGGGGTTCCACCAACCCTGTTTGCGCCCGGATAAACCACTTCACATGGTTGTGAGGTGGTTGGAGTTTCCGCGCGTTCACCATCAACCCACAACGCTGTGGTGGTTCCGAATACCAACACCACATGATGTGGTTTGCCATCGTTCACAATGACGTTGGACACAAGGTTTTTGAAGGTTCCTGTGCCAGGTTGACCAATGCACGCTGTGATCAAACCCAATCCGAACGCTGAAGCCATCCATGCGTACACACCTGAATCAGCTGCGTTGACGCCTAGCAGACCATATGTTTCAGCGTCCTTCGATGTGGTCTGAATCCAAAATTCTATGGTTCGATCGGCTGTCAACCCTGATGGTTCAACAGGTCCAATTGCGTAGAACACAGATGAGAAGTCACCTGCACCATTGGAGTCATCTTGGATGATTCCTGGCACTGTGGTGTTCGATCCGTAGGGCTGCGTGTTATTTGACAGTTTCACCCATCGCCACGGGGTTTCTGTTGTTCCACTGTTCGCAATAGTGGAACTGGTGCCATCATCGAAACGCAACCATGTTGTGGGTGTCTCAGACGCAATCTGTGTTTTGTAGTAACCAGGAAGCTTTATGTTGTTCAGAACTTTGAAGGTGTCAGAAAGGTTCACGGTAACGGTTGCGTCACCTATTAGTTCGTAGGACTGCGGCCATCCATCGACGTAACCAAAGAACTGTGGGTAGATGTTCGTTGATAGGAATTCGTCGCGATGTGAAATCGTGATTTGCACAGGTCGCATAGGTGTCAGCGCACCAAAATAGGGTCCACTGGAATGCGCGGGATCAAACCTGCGATCAGCGTTCGACAGCACTATTTGTGCTGAACCTGTTTGAAAGCTGTCTAGTTCTGTGGATCGACCTTGTGAGAAACTCACACCACGCACATAGTCAGTCACATCAGTCCAAACGATGTCACTGAGCAGACCACCAAACGGAACAGTGTTCGCACCAGCTGTTGTGGAGAAACCAATTTCCACGAACACGTTGATGTCGTCGAACCCTAACGATGTCATGCGCGCCAACCAGAACCAGACCTGCGTTCATACGCAGCCAGAGCTTCAGCAATGGTCTGACCAATTGCAGCTTTGTCAGCTGTAGGTGACACAGACACATTGATTGTCACACCACCACTACCACCGGTGCCATTGATTCGACCCATCAGCATTGACTGCTGATCCTGAGACAAAACCATTTCACCTGTCTGCAGCATTGTTGGGACAGACGCACCAGGTAAGCCACCAACGATTCCACCGGTGTGTTTCCATTGCATCAGTGTTGGTGCGCTGAAAGTCTTGCCACCCAATGGACCCAACCATGATGGTGTGGTGAATGACAGTCCACCAATGGTGCCATTCCAAATGTCAACAATCGTGTTGAAAGCAAGTTTGAACGGCGCAACGATCGCATTTCCTACTGCTTCGAAGATGCCACCAATGTTGTCTTTCAACCAAATGAACTTGTCATACACCCATTGGACTGCACCCCAAATGCCATTGAAAATGGTTTGTATGAAATCCCATGCAACTTGGAAACCCTGTTTTATCAGTTCCCATGCAGTCAAAATGCTGTTCCGAAACCAATCAAAATGGTTCCATGCATAAATGAATCCTGCGACTAGCAACGCAATCACAGCAATGATCAGGACGATTGGCCAGGTCGCAGCAAGCACGTTGATGGCCATGAGCGCCAGCTGCACATTAACTGCAATCAACGCAATCACAAGAACACCACCAAGAATGAACGCAACTGCTTTTGCGATACCTTCATGCTCTTGGAAGAACTTGGTGACCTGATCAATTTTTGGTCCAATGAAATCCATGATCTCACCAACCTTGTCGAACACCTTTTCAGCGAAAGGTGCAGCAGCCAACATGATCCTGTTTTTCAGCTTGGTGAATTTTTCGCTGAAATCTTCTGTGTCTGTGGATGCTTGGCTGATGGTGTCACCACCAGCCAACGATGCTTTCAGATCATCGAACGACAGTTTTCCTTCACGGATCAGACCAGCCATTTTGCCACCGGACTTACCGAACGCATCAAACGCAGCTTGGTTTGCAACAATGTCATTGGGTGCGTTTTTGATTGCTTCGAATGTTGCTGTCAGATAGGTACCAGCATCTTGGCCAGCTTTAGCAGCGTTCTTCAAGCCACGTTGCAACGCTGGCATGACATCACCAGCATCAACACCAGCTTTGCCAAGTGCAGCCAGGAAAGCTGTGCTGGTCTGGAAGTCCATGCCAGTCAATCGAAGCACACCACCAGAATCAGCAAGAGCTTTAGCTAGATCCGCAACACTCACACCAGTTTGCTGTGATGCTCGATACATCACATCCAACGCTGGTGCCTGGTAACCAGCGACAACACCAAAGTTCTGAAACGCTTTAGCTACACCTTCAGTGTTCGCAGTCAGATCTGTACCAGTGATGCGTGACAGATCAATCAGGTTTTTGGTTACGTCTGCAAGCGGCTGACCAGTCAACCCAAGCTTCGAATTCAACACACCAATCACACCGGATGCTTCACCAAACGATGTTGCAGTGGTAGTTGCAACAGTCTTCAGCGTTTCTTTCAGACCATCTAACTCAGCACCAGTTTTGCCAGTATTCGCGCGCAGATTGTCGTAGGCATCATCGAACGTGGAACCAATGCTGTAGAGCGCACCTACAGCCACACCAGCACCAGCAAGAACACCTGCACCAATAGCACCAGCTGAACGCACAGTTTTGGATGTTGATGTTTGAACTGATTTGGACAGCTTGTCCATTTCAGCACGCGCTTTTTTCAAACCAGCATCATTGAATGTGGACAGAACTGTGATGTTCACAGCCATAGTTCAGTGACCTTTCGCCGCGCGAATTTGTTGCGCCAATTTTCCTTCATACGTTTTCACAACCATCGTGACTTCACGCGTCAGTTTTTTTTCACCACCGGCTGCATCCCAAGCAGCCCAAATCAGACGCGATGGATACCCATGGTAAAGAGTCAACGCTTTTGTCATTATGCGTCCACTGTCTTTGTAACCCTTCACTGCTGGTGCGTACTGATTCGCTGCTAGTTCGAACACCTGACCTGCAGCAGATTTGTTCTGCATCTTCCAGGCTGATTGTGTTGAACTGCCACGCGAACGCTTGCCACCCTGACGCAACACAATTCCTTTGCGCACAGTTGACTGGTCCCAATCCGGTAGGCGCGAACCACCACTTTCGCCTACGCGACCATTACCAAGTCTCCAACCAGACAATGGTTGAAATGGCACACGCGCTCGTGCGTCACTAATCACAGGTTTCAGCAGCGCACGAATCTCTCGATCCATCTGCTTACGCAATTCAGGTGATGCAGCTTTCAACGCTTTTTTGAATTCGTTATAACCTTCGAACGAACTGCGAATCTCGAGCTGCTGGCGCACATCACCTGACAGCTGTTTGATGTCAGACAGATTGATGGATGCCACGGTTCACCTTTTCATTGATTCAGCTTCCCGTGCTTGTTCCTTCAACACTGCAACAATCGCATCGAAGATTTCTGGTGGACACGACAACAGTTCGTTGGGGCTAATGCTGGTGGCAACAGCTACCTGTGCCACCAGCAGCGTTACCGAACCTCTAAAGGGTTTGGTTGCTCCTCAGCTGCTTCCACAGAATCAATCTCAGCCAACCATTCATCGAACGGTTTCACTACACGATTGGACAGCTGGCACGCACGCCACGCCAACCAACAAATCGATTCATAAGACATTGAATCCTGGTTGAACAGCTGCGCCAAAGGTTTGTTGAAGTGTCGTTCTGCATCAACAATTGCTTTAGCGCCGGCCACCACTGTGTACGAATTTCCGTCTGCAAGCACAACAGCCAGTGGAATGCGTGCGGATGCCATCAGGCTGTGGCCTTAGTGATCAGACCATCAACTGGCCAGGTGATCGACGCAGAAGCAAGTTCGCCAACCTGTGCGTCCAATGGCATCCATTCCACGCACAGCGCGTTGAACGTGTACGACGGATTCGTTGCAGACGCAGCACTGCCATTTGGCTTCACAACAACAGCAGTTGTGCTTCCAATCAGCGGATACAGCGTGGCTTCCACTGCAGCTGCAGTGAAGTCCTGATTGAAATCAATCTTCACGCTGGAGTCCTTCAGACCACCAACGCGACGCTTCGCGGTCTGGCCGAAAGTGGTTACTTCCAGTTCGTTCACACTGGTTGACAAGGTGACCTTTGTGATGTGGCTGGAAAGATCCACGCCACCAATGGTGACCACAGCATTTGTGACAACAATCGCCATTTCAGTTTCCTTTGCTTTCTTGCACAGCTGCGCTGCGCTTCGATGTTGACAATTCCAGATGACCTGAACCAATCAGGTGTTCAATGCTGACACCATCAATAGCCAAATCGTCACTGGTGAGAGTTCCACCAGGTTCCACTTCGCAAACCCTGTAGGGTCCAACGATTTTGTATGTGTCCATTTTAGAATCCTTTACGCGTGGACAAGCACATTGAATTCGCAGGACAAATACGCTGCGTCTCCAAGTGACACCGGACGAACATTTAACATATCTGCGACCTTCAACGTGCTACAAACACCACCCAACGTGGTGTCTGATTCGATGGCTGCACGAATAGACGACGCACCATCAAATGACATCCAGTCATCCAATGTGCGTTGCGCCGACCGGTCACCCATGCGACCTGCAACAACACTGACCACAAACTCCCATTCAGACAAACCACCACCCATAGCTCGATGGTAAGTCACAGACTGAATTTGAATGACTGCAATGGGTGGATTGATTTGTTCCGGTAGGTGATCTGCGACACGCAACCCTGGCACAATCCCCAAAGCTGTTTGCAATCCCATTTGGATTGCGAGACCTGAGCCGGCCATCACGCAACCACAAGCAAACGATATGGTGCCAACATTCGTTGAACATCAGGATCGATGGAACGCACAGTGATTGCACCCAAATCACCGAATCCTGCAACACCCAACAGGCTGTCCCCACGCTTCACCAGACGTCCTGCGAGGATCACACACGCACTTTGGATTGGTGTTGGGATTGCTGGCCAACCCCATTTGGCTGTGACCTGCACACCGGCTGGTGCAGTAGCTGTTGGAAAAGTCGCAGTAGCAGTCACAGAAATTTTGGTGATAGGCACAGCTCGAGAAATCGCATTCAACGGTTCAACCTGAAAATCTGTTGCACCCAATGTCGTTGCGTAGGTGCCATCACCAGCACTGTCAGTTTTCACAACCAAACCTGTGGTTGTGCTGATGTCATCAACAAACACAGTTGTGGATTCGTTCGCAATGAAAATCCTTGATGATGCAGCACTGTCAGCGAAGAAACGACGATTGCAATAATCATCAATGACGCGTGATGCTTCATCAATGCGCGATTCGAACAGCACATCATCAACAGTGTCAGTGACACGCAAAACAGCTTTCAACTGTGTGAGTGTGCAATAGCCATTGGTGATGGTCATTCAGATTCTCCAAACACGAACGTAACTGTCCAACAGTTCAACTGCGTTCCGTGAGCTAAGAAATTCAGCCACCATTCTACCTTTGCCAACACCATCAATGTTGTCATCTACAGCAACTAACGAACCTTTGCGTAGCAGATGCCATGCAGCGTTTATCTCACGCAAATGATGTTCTTGTGCTGGTTCCGGTGCAGCAAAATCGATGTCGAATGCATCCAGATAAAGGAAGTCCACTGGATCTGTCATGTTGCGCAGCGTCACAACAGAATCTGCTGTGATAGCTGTGGTGTGTGAGAGTTCCAACTGTTCAACCAGGTCAGCACCTGTTGGGTCTATGTCAATGGTGGTGACTGTCCCACCGGTGCGTGATGCAATCGCATTCCACACAATGGTGGACTGACCATCACCCAACCAGTTGCCAAGCTTCCGAATGGATCCTGTTTCCACAATTGTGGGTGCATCCGGTAGCGCATCGCAGATCAGCTGGAACGCTTCGAAACGGACACCTAACTGGTCCCACATTACCTGCGAATCAACCATGATTCACACGCTCATCAATCAGATCCAAAATGGGTTCCCAATGGTTTTGGAACACTGTGTTGTGCGCGTAGCTTTCAGCGTGAACGCGTGCGTTGATCGAGCGTTCCACCATGTTGCTGCAGCTGTACGCGTCTTCCAGCTGCTCCACAATCGAATGCACGAAAGGTGTGCAGAACCAGGCTGCACTTCCAGCATCCCAATACGGCTGAACTGTTGCCAACCAACCGGAACCTTCAACTAGTTCAGGTTGCGCTGTGTAATCCGAAACGATTGATGGCACACCACACGCAGCTGTTTCCAACACTGGTACACCAAAACCCTCACCGCGAGAACACAACAAATGAACATCCATTGCACCCATGATGGTTGCCAGCACCTGGCTGTCTAGTCCTGCGTAGTAGGCCCACTGATCAACCCACATCACACGCTCCATCGGGATCCCGCACGCTGTCACCAACGCTTTCAAATCGATCCCCATAGTTGCACCACGCGATTCAGAATGGAGATACAAAACCACATCGGTGTGTCTTGACATCAGATCAGACACAGCCAACAGGTTTTCCCCAAAAGCTTTGCGAATTGGTGCGGAACCCTTATTGGCCGCAACCATCCCAACCACGAAAGCATCTTCTGGAATGTTCAACAGTTGACGTCCATTCTGACCATCAACAGTCGCACCAGGTTTGAACGTCGAAGTGTCCACACTGTGTGGTGCATATTTTGCGTCCACACCTGCACGTTGGAGTTGCTCCAACCCAAACTTGGACATGGCAATGGACAACACGTTTTCACGCTTCGACCATTCCAAAACTTTGGGTGGAACAGGTATGTGATCCACCGGAACCCATGACGCAATCAGGTCGATCCCATCAACCACAGCTGTGTCATAAACCCAAGTATCAAACAGGGTAAGAAGTGCTGTAGGGACACCTGTGGTTTGCTGTGCGTGTTGTGTGTGCGCAGTCAGGATGTCGCAGCTGTAAGGGTGGTAGCCATTGGGGAGAACTTCAATTCCTTCCCATTCGGTAACACCACCATGCAAGCCATAGTTGCTGGAAAAGGTGACTGGTCTACCGGCGTCACGGATTTGTCTTGCAATGTTTGCTGCTTGGACTCCATAGCCGGTGCCAACCCAAGGTGCGTTGCTGTGAACAACGATTCCGGTTCTTCGACCAGATGACAACGCTGCGCTAGCAGCAGTGCTGCTGCGATGTGTCCTGGCAGATCCATTGGGATCCCGTTGATTTCCACCAGCATTGCGTGTCCTTTTGTTACCCATGTTTTGTCTCCCATGTGATGATGAAAGTGTGCGCAGCTGGAACCCCACGGGAAAGGTTCAACAGCTGCGCACACATTCAAAGTGTGATCAATGGCTTATGCCAAAGATCAGGTAGCAGCACCAATGAAGTGCTTGACGGCTGAAGTGTCCGGAAGGTTTCCGTCGCCACGCCAGGTGACCCTGAACGTGATCAGATCGGACACGAAACCCACGCTGTCATCGCGTGCGACTTCGATGCCACGAACCTGACGCGTGTAGTAGCTCGAGAAATCACCGAAGATGATTGACTTGGCTGAGGTACCAGTGGCCACCATGTCAGGGTTTTCATAGACAGGAAAACCAAGCAACATATCCGGCTGGCCAACCATCAGCGACGGCTGCCACAGATACTGACCAGTGGTGTCCTTCAGCTTCCTGACAGCACCAAGCGTCGAAGCCTTCATCTGCCATGCACCGCCGCGACGACGATATGGAGAACCAACGGAATACACCAGGTCCACCAAATCATCCGAAGCGGGAACACCAGCAACACCAGTACCACCAGTGACACCAAGCGTGGATGCGGTAACGATTCCACGCGGGATCACAGTGCCAGTGCCAACAGTGAGCGCAGCGTTCACAGCAGTACCGAGACCAATGGAAGCCTGACGCGCAATGAAGTCCAGGATGTTGATACCTGAATCTTCAATCAGTTCACGACTGAGCTGCATGGTAGCTGCGTACTTGAACGCACCAAGCGTGATGAAAGCTGAGAACGATGCATCGCTCTCACCAATCGATGCACCTTCAGCGACCTTCACTGCAGTGGAGAAACCAGACTGACGCGGGATCTGCAGGTTGTTGCCAGTGTCAGTGGTCAGCACAGTGACCACATTTGCATCAAGCATCGGACCTTGCTGCACCAGCTGTTCAACCAAACGATTGTAGAAATTGGTTGGGACTGGAGAACCAGTGGTTGTGGTTAGAATGTCGCGCTGTTCGAACGACGCACTGCGACGCTCACCCATAGCAATGGCACGAATGATCTGCGCATCAGTTTCAGTCTGCGCAATCTCAGCCGGTGTGAAATCCTGCGGAAGCCCAAGAGCAGAACGACTCTCAGAAATGGAACGCTCACGCGCTTCAACATCCAGGATCTGCTTGGAACGCGCATCCATCGAATCGATGTCAGCGTTCATACGGTCAAACTGTGCTGACTCTTCAGCACTCAGATCACGGTTTTCCAGTGAAGCGATATCGAGCAGATTCTTGGCTTGTTCCCAAGTTGCTGCGCGCTTCTCAGTAAGCCGCTTCAGTAGATCATCAGACATGATGACTCCTTTACGTTTGGAATGGTTTGGGGTGTTGCCAAGCTGGTGGTGTCTGCGGTAGTGCCAATCACAGGTCTGAGCGCAGATCCGAACAGCGAAGAATCACAAAACCTTTTTGGCTTGCAATTCAAACTTTCGACGAACCAAAGCAACCGGAACAGTCGTTGATTCGTTTGCACAAATTGTATCAGTTGCAGTGCGCACAGTTGCACCACTGGCTTCAGGGTACGCAGGAAAACCAGTGACAATCGAAACCTCATGCAGAACAACTTCGCGCAGGACACGATGTGATCGATCAGCAGACCAGGTGTCACCACCACGCGGAACTGAGAACCCAAAAGACATCGCGTGAACAGTGCCATCGGCAATCAGCGTTGCCAGATCCCGCCCAACACTGGTGTCCGGTAGCTGTGCGTCAACACGCAACCCGCGTGCATCCTCAGACAACACCAACGATGCGTTGCGTGTCGAAGCCAACACCTGATCAGTGTTGTGATTCGCAAACATCCGGATTTCTTTACCAGCACCCAACGAGCGTTTGAACGCACCAGGTGCAATGGTTTCAATGAACGGGAGTGGTTCTGAATCAGAATTGAAAACAGCTGCGTAACCACTGAACTGCATACCATCACCAGCAGCACGCAGTTCCAATTCACCATCGTTGAACGCACGCACTTCCACATCGCGTCCATTGACTTTGCGCAGTTCCACATCCATGCGCACATAACGCAAAGGTGTTGCGTCTGATGGTGCAGGGTCCATCACTCCATCCATCAACAATTGCGTGTCAACAGCTTCGCCACTTGCAACTGCAGCAGGATCTACTAGTGACTCAGGAATTACCCATTTCTTGCAAATCCCATTTGGGTCGATATCGCCGGCCACTAGTTCACACGCACGCGGACCCTGATAGTAAGCACACGAACTGCACACCAAACCATCAGCCACGAAAGGTGAAGCTGCTACATAGTGCGCACCATCAGCACCGGACCCTTGGTCATACTGGCCGAACACATCAACAATTTGAATTTCGGCTTCGATCTGCACCAGCTGATGTGGAGTCAACGGATAGATACCATCACCTAAACCATCACCTATAACATCACGCGTTTCTGCATTCATTTGCTTTGACCTTCCGTTTCCAATCTTGTCCAATACATTTTGTGTCCAAATCACAGCTGGATCACCACCCCACGCAGCCCAAGCCACGCGACCAGCGGACGGATAATTTGCATCATCAGGTGACCAACCAGAAGCCTGTTTATCAACAGCATGACGCGCCAAATAGGAAGCCATCCTGCGCACAACATCCAATGACACTGGAGTTCCAGCAGCCAAAGTTGCTGCGCGTCGCCGGCCAACAATCGTGAACCCTGAACCAGCGCGACCGTCAGCAATCCACACCAACGCACGCTGCGCTTCATGCTGCACAGCAGCCGGTGGAATGAAGCTGTCACCAACAGCACGCTGACCTAACTTAGTAACCATCACAGTGGCTCCTGCGCATCAATACCCATAGGTGGTGGATTAATACCAGGTCCAGCCATAGGCGCACCAGGTAGAGCCATGACGAATTCTGAGCCACCATCGTAAGGTTCCAAACCTTCAACAGCACGCGCTTCATTGGGTGTCAAAAATCCGTATTGGATCCCTACACCATGCGCTCGATACCGGCTGATCTGATCCGCACGCAAAAAGCCTGCAGTGTCAAACATGATTTCCTGTTCTCCTGGCATCAACGTCGATAGTGCAGATTCGATGCGACGCAACCAAGGAAGCAGCGTGTAAGTCACAAAATGCTGACCAGCCATTTCATTGTTCTGATAGGTCTGGCTGTCACCACGCGCACCAATCATGTATGTAGGAATCCGGAAGATTCGTGCAATCTGTGCAATCTGCAATTCCCTAGATGCATTCATTTCCATAGACGCTGCGTCAGCACTGATGCTGCGCCATTTCATTCCATTGGTCAGCACAGCTGGCCGGCGCCTACGACGATTCTGAGACTCCCAAGTGGACTGCAACACCTGTGCTTGATCGCTAGTCAAATCACCATCGACTTCCAGCACACTGCTAGGTGTTGCACCATCACCATAGAACTGCGCCAAATGTCGTTCCATCGCCAAAGCCAAACCAACAGTGGTGCGTTGCATTTCAATTGGAGACAACCCTATTGCAGCCTGTGGTGGAGTCCACCAACGCAAATGCAACATCTGGTCTGTTGGCACATTGCCACCATTTACCGTGTAATAGCGCCGCCTATCGATCACATTGCACTGCACATTCATAGGGTGCAGTGGAGTCAACGCAACTGGTACACCAAAGTTATTTCGATCAATGAACACATAAGCATTCCCATGTAAAGCAAGACTGGAAACAATCATGTGCATCAGTTCGTACTGCGTAACAGTCAACGAACTAGACAACCACCCTGGCACTGATTGTGTTTTCACACGCTCACCAACATGAATGATCGAGCGCACCGGAAGTGAAGCAACAGAATCAGCAAGCAACGAAACAGACGCCAAAACAGCTGACACTTCCAACGCTGACGATTCGTTGACACGCTCACCAGACCAGTTGTTGCCACCAACCCAAGATGTGATCTGCAATGGATCTGGTGCAACAACAGCACGTTTCGAAAACAAACTCATCGAACAGTCACCAGCCAAGAAAGAAGGATCAACAGCACACCAGCTGTGACCACAGCAATAGGAACAGACAACATCGCAACACCAACCACCACCAAAACACACCCAAGCAGTTCCACCACAGTGGTCAACACATCACGCATCAGAACCCCAAGGATCAACAATCGACGGAACACCAGACGAAACCTCAGCACCAAAAACACCAAGCAAAGCAAGGGTAGATGCCACCAATGGTGACACATCCACAGACGTATCCCGCCGATGCCAAGCCCAAGAATCGCCAAGGGTTCGACGCTTCGAACCAGCCACAGCAGCGTTCAACGGAACCTGATTGATATGCACCAACGAACCATCCACCACACCATCAAAGAACTTTCCGCAGGCTGTAACAACCTGACGCGAACTAACTTCGATCACTTGCAAACCCAACCTGCGTAAATCGCCGGCCAATGAACCAGCAGCTGACACCGGATCAATAATCACCGAACGATATTTGTCCACACGTTCCTGATCTGAAAACCAATCCAACACCCAACCGGTGCCAGCACGATTCCCAATCACTTCCACATGGATTTTACCATCAGCACGCAAACCAGCAGCGCATAGCGAAGACATCGCACGCGAGGGTGTGACATCGAGAGCCAACGAAACTTGACCATCAATCCTGGAACGCTCATCAGCGCACGCAACCCAAATGTCTTCAGACAAGATTTGCCAAGGTTGTGTTGCAAGCCTGTCCTGACGCTGATTCAAATATGCGCGTCGAAACTCAGGTTCACGCATCGATTCGAAATCGGATCTGATTGCTTCGATTGGCACTGTGATCCCCAAAGCTGGCATACATGCGCGCCATACATCCTCATCATCGATGCGTGCATCATCAGGTGCAGACCATTCAAAATACGCAATTGAACGTGTGTCCTGCGCTATCGCACGCAAACGCCCATCATCGATTTTGTCATTCAAATACAGACTGTCATTCGTGCCAGCGGTCGAAACAATCCACAGCTGTGGTTGCGTCCTGGTAACCATCGCAGGTTTCATAGCCTGTTCTAGCCGGTCATCAGCCAACGCAAATGCTTCGTCGATGACACCCAGATCCAGTTGCGCACCATGACCAGCAGTCTCAGTGGTTGCCAACAATGACCACAGTGAACCATTCGACCAACGGATTGCTTCACTGCCGTTGGTGCGTCGAACCTTCATCAGCGATGCAAAAGGTGAGCGTTCCAAAACAGGTATGTGTTCGTCTTCCCATTTCAACCTGGCATCCTTGCCAGTCTGCGCCGTGTAGCTCACACGCTGTCTGTCACCCATAGCGATACAACGATGCGCCATCGCAGCCAACATCAAAGTTGTTTTGCCAGACTGACGCGGAACAGTCAATCTGACTTCGCGATACACCAAACGCTGTGTGACTTCACCGGTCACCAGGTCAACATGAGGTTCGACTTCCAACGCAACATCAGCCACATGTTTCTGCCACGGCATCAAAGGTGTCCCAAGCAGTTCAGCAATACGCGCAACTTTGTCACCAAGCGTTGCACGCTCAGTTCTTGGAGTCGTCCACCTAGGCAGACAGTTCTGCAATGAGCTTTGCGAATTCGTCATTTGTGTTGTTGTCATCCCGTGATTCCAGTTCCGTGAGAGTCGCACGCAGTTCGCGTGAGACAGCTGCAGTTGCCATACCAGCATC
>Ga0209085_1001059_pt1 | contig 17867 bp, 17 predicted proteins | sample C_131016_EF_Meta_FD_187310 | JGI IMG/M metagenome (GOLD analysis project Ga0209085, IMG submission 187310) | Freshwater microbial communities from Lake Croche, Canada to study carbon cycling - C_131016_EF_MetaG (SPAdes) (version 2) | ecosystem: Environmental > Aquatic > Freshwater > Lake...
CCGGGCTTTTTCCCCACCCTTTGGGTCGTGACAGCGTAGAATGGCTCCCTCGGACACCATCCGCTTGGCCAATTCAATCGCGACGCTACAGCGGACATCATCCGTGTTTGCCTTGAAGGCAAGACCCAGTTGCCCAACTTTCTTGTCCTTCATCACCCAAAGCGAACTCCGCAGTTTTTTCAGGAATCTTTCCGGGATGGATGCGTTGATCTTCTCCACCTCCCGCATCAGTCCGAAATCCACTCCTAACTCCTCAGCAATCCGAATAAATGCGCTCACATCCTTCGGGAAACAGGACCCTCCATATCCCAATCCGGCATTCAGAAAGGCTCGCCCGATTCTTGCATCCGAGCCCATTCCCTCCGCCACCTGCGTCACATTGGCCTGACTGGCCTCGCATACCGCCGCCACCAGATTGATGTAGGTGATCTTCAACGCCAAAAAGCTATTTGCTGCATGCTTGATCAATTCCGCACTGTTTAAGTCGGTGATCATGATCGGAGCCTTAAAGGGTTCGTATATTTCCTTCATCGCGGCCACGGGCCTCTCCGAAGCCACTCCGATCACAATTCGGTCGGGCTTTTGTAAATCCGCAACGGCACTTCCTTCCCGGAGAAACTCGGGATTGCTGACAACGTCAAATTCCACCCCTTTGCGGCAATAGCGTCGGATCGTCTCCGTCACATGCTCGCCGGTTTTCACGGGCACCGTGCTTTTGTCGACGATGATTCGATATCCAGGCAGCACTTCAGCAATTTCTCGTGCAACATGCTCAACGTAACTGAGGTCGACCGATCCATCTTCTTGGGGAGGGGTAGGTACTGCGATAAAGATGACCTCGGAATCTGCAACCGCCTCTTTCGTAGAGACCGTAAACGAAAGACGCTTCAACTGTACATTTCTCCGAATCAACTCTTCCAGTCCGGGCTCATAAATGGGAATCCTGCCCGCCTGCAGTTCCTTGACCTTGGCCTGATTGTTGTCGACGCAGATGACAGTGTGCCCCGCCTCGGCCAAGCACGTCCCCGTGACCAACCCGACATAGCCAGAACCGATGATCGATAACTTCATCCGGTGAACTCTATAGGAACTTGGCCTAACCCTGCTAGGGGGAACTGGAGCCTGTCGTTGGCTGACTTCCCCCTAAACCCACTCCCGAACTGGTTGGATTCTGATTAAAGCCCAAGGGCAATTCAGGGAATGCTTTGAGAGTAAGGGTAGCCAAAGCAACGGTTTCGGATGGAGAACCCTGATTATTTCGTTGCCCCAAGGAGACCCCAAGAATCCAAGCTCCAATATCACGATAGAGCCCGAAATTAACTCCTTGAACAAGTCCGGGGTTGAGTGAGTAAGTGACCCCTCCGTTGACTAGCCAGCTTTCATTTAAACGATAATTTGCCTGAGCATTGACCAAGCTTGTCTGAGTATTGGTCAGGACCTCGTTATTGAGTGCATCCAAGTAGGAAAAACTTTCCAGGTAAGAATAACTTCCGTAGATATCAAGAGCGGGCATCACTTGCCATTTGCTCCCAAGATTTAAGGAGTTGAAACCGTTTCCACTAATAGCCGTCGTCGCCGCAACCGTTCCCGTCCACCAAGGAACAGGCATTACGTTCAAAACGTTGTAAAGTTCAGGCAAGGAGGAGGAAACCGTCTCAGGAGCTTGTACGCTCGCATAATTCAAGCTGGTCAGGTCAGGCCGAATCGGTTGATAGCTAGTGTAAATTTTCCAGTTGGCTAACTCATAAGGAGCTCCGTCTCTTTTTGTCATGACTCGATTCATCATTCCCGGGCGCACAACAAGGAGCTTATCAATAGAATCGATCGAATTATAAAGCGACGAGTTGAGTGGTTGGGACTCCGTAGTGTTCACGCGATTGTCAAATCCGGCAAATTCGTTTGGCCGAACATTAGGCTGAGGAATATAGGCCGCTTGAATAAAAGGTTCAAAAACGTGCCGAACTCCATCGATGGCCCATGCCTTGTTCTTTATGTCCGTCCAAGTCGCATAGGCTTTGGTGGAAGCATCAATTCCAAAATTAAACACGTAGCGAAATAAGGATGTATCGGAAAGGTTCTGATCAGACCCCACTGGACCATATTGCGTGTTTTGCACACTACCATCCTCCGTAAGGTTGCTACGCGTATAGACCGTTCCACGAATCCCTGCCCTTGGAGTAAGGTTCAACCATCCAAAATATTGCCTCGGGTAAAGAAGTTGATGATAGGTGTCGTAGCGAAGAGCAGAATAATCGGTTTGATCCGCCACCTGGTTCCACTGGGTTCCAAGATTATCCACACTCGATTCCCCCTCATAAGCCAACCCAGGATTACCGGTCGGATCTTTCAGTAGCTCATTGGCATCATATGTCCCCGGAATGAACTGCCGCTTAAACTCAATTTTGGCCGACGGCTTTTGCTGCTGCGTTTGAAATAAGTTATTAATTTGGGTTCGTGCGTTAACTGTGACCGTGAAATTAGGATCTTGGTACATCACATCCGCAAAAGTGTTGGGTTGCTGGTCCCGGATGTAATCCTCAGGAAAAAAGTCTTGGGTTACATACGCATCACTTAAAACATTAATCTTCGAACGGGAACTCAACGCGGGGGCATCAAAAGGGGGAGCTCGGTCTGGATCTACGGGGTTCCCGCCCTTCATGATCGTGGTGTTATGCTTGTAAGGAAAATAGTAGCGTCCTCGGGGCGGAAGCGCGTTTGTTGGACGTTCCTCTGTGTCGTCATAAATCTGATATCCGCGGTCATTGATATACCAACCTCGCAACGCAACCTCCGTCAATGGATGATCTGAATTTTTTCCAGGAGTAATATATGTCGCTTCCGCACCCCCAGCCCAACCTCGCCTCCCATAATTCGCAACTGTCACTCCTCCCTTGAGCTTGTCGGTCACCGCAAACCTGTAGCTGCCTATAACGTACGTCCCCAATCGGGTGACCGAACCAAAGCTAATATCAGGTGAGTCTCCCATATCCCTCTCGTAAAGAGCGAGATAAGGAAAGTAGAAAAAGGGCACATCCCCGAAATAACCAACAGAATTTTCCACAATCGTTTTATCCCCAGGATAAATGGAAACCGAGGATGCCTTCGTTTTCCAACCAGGGGTTTCACGGTTGTCCGTTGAGTAATCTCCCCCCGCAATTTCGTAATGCCCCAACTCGGGACTATCGATCGATTCCCCTTCAACCATCATCTTTCCATCCAGGAAGCGAAACTTCTCCGATAACATCTTTTTCGTACGGAAATTATAGGTCAGCAAATCCCCCCGATAAATCTGACCCAACATATACAGCCGCACATTTCCCTTGGCTGTCGCTTCTTTGCTCTGCGGATTAAAATGAACCTCATCTGCCATCAAAACATCTCCCCCATACGTCACCACTACATTGTCTTTTGCATAGTAAATCCCACCCTCATACCGATTCGCCCCATCCGAAGTAATCTGCAAAGGCGGTTCTACCGACTCAGGCGCCTCCTGCGTTTGTGCCCAACTCGGACTCAAGGACCCGAAGGCCACTAAGGCAAAGAAAAGAGCCCTGCATGAATCGTTTATTTGCATAGGATTGCGTAAAAAGTTCTAGCGAATCTAAGCCCCCTGCCTAGTCAAATAATTATCTTGCTAAAAGGAGTAATCTTTATTGGATAAATATATAATTATTAGCTATTTAAGACTCCATTCCAACATTCTTTGAATTGGGGCTCTTGCCCTCTGAATTACCTCCGGACTCAAGACAAGCTCAGGCGACATCTTCTCTAAGGCCCCGAAAGCCTTCTCCAGCGTGTTCATCTTCATATACTGACACTCCCCGCACGCACACCTATCGGTCGGACCAGCGATAAATTCCCGATCCGGCATCTCCCTCCTCAAACGGTGCAACATCCCCTCCTCCGTTACCACAACAAAGGAACGGGCAGATGAGTCACGGCAATAAGTGACCATTTTTTCCGTCGAGCAAACCTCATCCGCCAAGGCCCTTACCGCGCGAGTGCACTCTGGGTGAGCCACCACCTGCGCCTCGGGATGCTCTCGGCGGATTCGATCGATCGAAGCCGCAGTAAACTCCATATGCACGTAACAATCCCCATCCCACAGTCTCATCTTTCTTCCCGTTTTCTGCATGACCCAATCCCCCAGATTTCGATCCGGTAAAAAAAGGATCTCCCGACCTTCCGGGACCCTTCGGACAATCTTCTCCGCATTCCCCGAAGTGCAGATCACGTCGCTCTGGGCCTTCACCGCCGCTGTGCAGTTCACATACGAAACCACGTAAAGACCGGGATGTTTCTCCAGGTAAGCCCGAAGCTCCTCCGCAGGGCACGAATCCGCCAAAGAACATCCTGCATTCAGGTCAGGCATCAGAACTTTCTTCTCCGGATTCACAATCTTCGCTGTCTCTGCCATGAAATGAACCCCGCAAAAAAGAATACAATCTCCCTTCGCTTTTTGGGCCTCATAACTCAACCCCAAGGAATCCCCCACATAATCCGCCACCTCTTGAATCTCTTTCGGTTGATAGTTGTGAGCCAAAACCACCGCATTTCTCTCTTTCTTTAAATTGAGAAACTTTTTCTGCAAAGGACTCATCTCAACACCTTGCCCCAAAAACCAATCCCGGACAAACCACCACAATTCATTTTTTTCCAATTCTTAATTCCGAAGCTGACAAATGTCCCCCTCTTCCCTTAAGTCGTATTCATGGATGAAGCACGCACAGGCCTAGGTCTTCTCTTTCTTCTCGCGGCTTTTGCTCTTTGTGGAGGAATCGTGATCTGGCTCATTATTTCAGAGGGGATTCGCCACAATCATACCTCCCCCCAAGACACCCAAACAAACCACCACTAGACCCCGCAAAGTTTGGTTTGGCCGTCAACGCAATCCAAAGGCCTCAATCACTTACTCAAATGAACTTGTCAGGAGTCCATCTATAAGTTGTTAAATTATTATAAATCAATGATTTGAGAATATTCAGAAACGCTACTTTACACTTGAAATAACGTTTTTACATATAAAATTTAATTGACCCCATAACACCTACTTGTAGTGTGGATCCAACACAAGGAGTAGTATGAAATGCCCAAAATGTAATGTCGAAGAAGATAAAGTGATCGATTCACGCCCCTGGAAAGACGGCGCCGTTGTCCGTCGCCGCAGGGAGTGTCTCTCCTGCAACTACCGCTTTACCACCTACGAAGAAATTGAGCGGGAGGACCTTCGTGCCGTCAAACGGGATGGCCGTTATGAGCCTTTTGATCGGCGTAAGCTCGTTCTCGGCTTCCAAAAAGCATGTGAAAAACGCCCCGTCAGTCCCGAACTTATCGAAAAAACAGTCGATAAGGTGATGGAAGAACTCGAACAAAAGTACGGTCGAGAAATTCCTACCACCGCCATCGGCGAGAAAATCATGGATTGCCTCAAGAAAATGGACGATGTCGCCTATGTACGCTTCGCGTCCGTCTACCGCCAATTTCGCGATGCCCGCGATTTTGTCAGTGAAGTCAAAAATCTCGGTGCCCGCTAAAAAATCCATCTCCCACGCTCTTCCACTCGTGGTTATCCCCGGGGGCTCTCCTGCACGCCTCAGCGAAAATTGGCTCGTCCTCTCGATCGAAAAAGCCGCCAGCCAGGCCGGACACCTCAGTTGGCCCCTCGCTCCCGAGGTTGCCCAAGCCGTTCTTCATTATCTCCGACACGACTTCCAGCGCCCGAAAATCGAACGGGAAACCCTCGAACTCATCCTGCGCCGTTCCCTCACCGGAATCGGTTGCCCCGCCATCGCCCGCCATTTCGAACTCGTATCCTTCGCCCCCTCCATCAACCTCGCCACCCTCGCCCAACAAGCCCCACTCGAAATTCTATTCTTTCAACAGCTCTCGTCCCTCGTGGACGAAAAGGTCTCCTCCCTCGCTTCCGCACTTCGCCTCGAAGGCCTCCGATCCTGCGTCCTCGCACTCACCGGTTCCGCTTCATGGCGTACCTCCTGCCAACGCCTCAGCGACGAAATCGTACACTTCATCCGGGCCCGCGCCCGAACTCTCAGCCCCTCCCTCCTCGAACTCACCATCTGGTGACCCCCATGCCCAAAACGATCTTCGAAAAGATCGTCGACCGGGAAGCTCAGGCCGACATCCTCTACGAAGACGATCACGTCCTTGCCTTCCGCGACATCGCGCCCCAAGCCCCTACCCACATCCTTCTCATTCCTAAAAAACATCATGCTCGCCACGGCGCCGTCCCCGCCGAAGACCATCCGATATTCGCCCATCTTTTTGCCGCCGCGCAACGTGTCGCCCGCCAATGCCAACTGGAAAAAACAGGTTATCGACTCGTCATCAATAACGGACCCGATGGAGGAGAAACGGTCCCTCACCTCCATCTTCATCTCCTAGGTGGCCGACCGCTTGCCTGGCCTCCAGGCTAACCCCGAACTACAAATCCTTCTGCAGGATTTTCGAATTCCGACCGCTCGCCTCATACGAGGCCTTCCGGTCCGGTGGTAACACCTCGATCGTTCCCTCCGTAAACCCACCCTTGCTCTGCAAATAATTAAACGCTTGGGTCGATAAAGCCAAAAGCTTCTTCATTCCCATCTCTTTGGCCCGGTTTTCTGCGTACAACATTAACTTCCGCCCAATCCCACTGTTCTCATGCCCGGACGCCACAAATAAACATCCCATTTCCGCTACTTTTCCCTCCAGCGGATGTACCGCCACACACCCCACCATATTTCCATCGATTTCAAAAACATTATAATCCCCGATCGCCGCCGCTACTTCCGTCCGCGTCCGCTTCGCCAACTCTTCCGCCGCCACCGAACTCCCAATCAACCGCATGATCGATCGCACATCCTTCTTTAACGCCTTCCGAATCTCCGTGTACTCGTCTGCATAAACCATCGTACCCACTCCCTCACTCGAAAATAACTCCTCTAATAAAGCATCATCTGCCAATCCATCTAAAATATGGGCCCGACTCACCCCCTCCTTACAGGCCCGCAACCCATGCTCCAACTTCGATGCAATCTCCCCGCTCAGTTCACCCCTCTTTTTCTTCAACCAATCCGTCGCCTCCTCCACCGAAAGTTGCGCCGGTTTCTTTCCATCCATCGGCAAAGATCCGCTCCCCGTCAGGAAAATCAGCTTCTCCGCCTTCAAGGCCTCCGCTACCTCCAGTGCCACCCCGTCTGAATTCACCCGATAGGTCCTCCCGTCACCATCAACACCCATCGGTGGAATCACCGGAATAATTCCATTTTCTAACAGGGTCTCTAAAAACTTCGTGTCCACCCTCTCCACCCGCCCCGTCCATTGCTGATCCACCCCGCCCAAAATCCCCGCCGGATGCGCAATCACCGCGTTCGTCACCGCACCCCGCAAATCCGCATCCGCCAGATTTTGTAAAATATCGTGGCTGTAAGAATTCGCCGCCCTCTCGGCCACCCGTAAGGTCGCCTCATCCGTTACCCCCAGACCATCCAAATTTGAAACCTTCACCTTCATCTCCCCTGCAATTTTTTTGATCCGAGCACTTGCCCCGTGCACCAAAACAACCCGAATGTTCAAACTCCGCAGCACCGAAATATCGAGAAACAGACTCGCCGCCCTTTCATCCTCCAATACCGCACTATCCACGCTGAGGACGAAAAGTTTGTCCCGAAAACTAGGAATGTAAGTCAGAATTCCCCGTAAATCAGATGCTTTCATTCTGATTTTTTTACCATCTTCCCTCCTCGGGAACAAACTTAAGTCTTTGGACAGGTTCTCTTCAAAAAAGCCAGATTCTCTCGATCTTCCTTTTCCCCAGGGGGCAACTCCCCAATCCGTGGAATTCCCCTCCAGATTTCCTCCCGAAGAAACGCTCGCAACGCTGGTGCTCCAATCTTTCCATGCCCCAAATGCTCATGACGATCCACCCCGGACCCACAATCTGTCTTCGAATCATTCGCATGGATCACCAATATATTCTCCCTTCCAATCTCCCGCACAATTTCCCGAAGCAACTTCCCCCTTCCATCCTCCGTCCGTAAATCATACCCCGCCGCAAAAGCATGTGCCGTGTCGAGACATGCCGCCCTCCGATCCCTCGGAAGGCCATGTACCAATTCCCCCCATTCCGCAAAATCCCGTGCCAACGACGTCCCCTGTCCCGCCGAATTTTCCAAAGCCAACCTCACCTTTCGGGTTTCCGATACCTCTAATGCTTCACAAAACCCCTGCACCGCTCGTTTCCGTGCCACCCCTGCTTGCCCCTCCCCCCGACTCCCACAGTGCACGACGACCCCCTCCAACCCCAACTCCTCCGCACGGTGAATCTCCTCCGCCAAAGCGCAAATCGATTTTTTTCGAATTTCTCCCTCCCCAGCTACATTGATCAAATAACCCGCATGCGAACAAACCCACAAATCCTGCGCCTTCTTCCCCTTCCGAAATATTTCTCCATCTTCCTCCGGCAGTTCCGGCATCTCCCATCGGCGATTGCTCTTCACAAAAACCTGAGCCGCCGTCTCCCCCATCCCCTTCGCCCTCGCCAACATCTCGCCCCACCCCCCCGCCACGGAAGTATGCAACCCCCAACGAGTCACCCCGAAACCTGCCTTCACTTCTCTTCTGTACCCCGCAATTTCCAGACTGGATTCTTCAGGGACCCACTCCCTTCATACTGAAACATTTGACTCACCAGAAAAAAAGGAACCCCCGCCGGCCCCCGAAGATTTTGCCTCATCACAAAATCTTCCAACTGATCATCCACCATGTTGTACACCCCCTGCCCTGTCGTCACCACCAGCGTCGATTCAATATTCAACTTCTTCACCTCCAACTTTCCTTTGGCTAGTTCAAAATCCATGTCCGCATTTTGATCGGTCAGCCCAACCCACTCCGCGGGTGCATTCATCGCCGATGCAAATGCCCCCATTCCCGGCAAAACCCCCTCATCAACCATCAACCGCCCTGAACCGTTCCACTCCCGCCAGCTTCCCGTTGGACCATTGAGTTCGATCTTGCCGCTGAATTTCCCTTCATACCCTTCAAAATCAAAGTACGTTTTGACCAGCTTGGCAAAATTCACCCCTTTGATTTTCCGTATATCCGTGACTTGCCTTTTTTGCCTTCCGTCTACTTCAACCCGCACTTCCACCTGTCCACCCAACACTCGCGACGGTCGCTCCTTCTGTGTCTGGACAATCACCTTTCTCCCCGCCACCTCAACCAGCATATCCATTTCTGTGAATTCCAAAGGTCGCCCCGCCACTTCGTATCTCATTCCCTCTGGAGCCAAAATCGTCGCTTTTAGATTGGACCTCCCCTCCCCCTCCAAATCGACTTCCCCTTGCAAAACCACCGTCGGTCTCCCATGAAATTCATACGGAAGCATCGTCTTTCGAAACTTTTCGCCGAACACCGTTGAAAACTCGCGAATCGGCAGAGTAGACCGTGTTCCCAAGAACTTCACTTTCTCCGGTTGAAACCCGTACACAAAATCTCCTGCGCCTTCCCCGCCTGAGGACTTCACCTTCAGATCGTTCACTACCAACTCGCCCCCGCACCAAACCACTTTCCCAGCAAGCTCATCCATTTTGACTCCTTTATAAGCTAAATTCTGTGCCTCCACTTTCCCTTCCACCCGAATCAGATCCGGCTTCCATCCCGCCCCGGAAACCTGAGCCGTAATTTTCGGGGGAATCGATAACTCCAAGCTTTTCCAAAAAGGAAGCGCTCCTGAACCGAACCAGGGAACCAAGCCTCCTAGATCCAGATCACTTCTGATATTCCCCTTCAAGTCCGCTTTCCCATCAAAACTCAGCTGAAAATCTAACCCTCCCTCCAACCCCTCGATTTTCAACCCCTGGACCATCCACTTTTTCCCATTTGTAACCCAAGGAAAAAACAGACTGCGATACGCCGTCTTCCCCGATTGAAACTCACCAACCCGTAAACGCCCCAACCATAGAAAATCCCGGTTCTCCTTCCACCCAAACTCAACCTGCCCCCACAACTCTGGGGGCTGAGCACTCCTCCATTCCCGCAACCCCAGCGTCATTCCGCCACCCACCGACGCAAATTGCCCCAAATCCGCATCCGAATGATATTCGATTTCTCCCCGCCCCTGATTGAAGTTTGCCCAGCCATTCGCCCCGATCTCCCCTTTTCCCAACCCAATCTGAAAATGTTCCAATCGCAACCCTCCATCCCCCACCGTCGCCCTGACATCGATCTGTTTCAACTCGACCCCTCGCCACACATTCCCTTGCCCCGTTACTAAAATCTCCGCTTTTCCGGTCTCGATTTGTCCAACCTCCACATCAAAATCGACCTGAATCCTTGGTGCGGGACCCCCCAAATCCTTTAGCTCTTTCTCCACATCCCGCCATATTTTCGCAAAAAACTCGTTCGGCGGTGCCACCTCGCGACCCACCTCCATACCCACCCGCCCCTGCAGATTCAGATCAAAACCTAAAATCTGTCCTCGCCCTCGCTTTAATCGGATCTCCTTCGGTCGAAACTCCATCACCGCCTCCACCCTTCGAGCTGTCATCTCCACTCCCACCCCCAAGGGCCAGGCCACATCCGCATTCCGCAATTGCGCTCCCGATATCATCGGCTCCCCTTCCCGCCATCCTAGCCAGTTCAGATTCAGCTCCACACGCCCCAACCGCAACTGCTCGATTTTCCTGCGCCCATCCCGATAGACCACCAGATCCCGAGCCACCAACCCGCCCCAAGGATCAATCGTCACCTTGCCCATATCCACTTGCAGACCTCGCAAGGCGAACTCCTGCATCAAAAGATTCTTCACCCCACGCGGCACCCCAACCACCCGCCCCCAAACCGCCACCACCACAAACAATATACCCAGCATTCCACCTGCCCGCTGCAACCACCGCAAGGCCGACCCCGTCGTTGGGGGGCGGATCCGCTCCCGAATCTCACGGAAAATTGGGGTGTTCATCTTTTCCGATCATCGCTAGGATTTGCTACTCTAGAATCCAAAAATTGCTTTATGTCTGATAACCGAATGGAAAAAATCGTGGCCCTTTGCAAACGCAGGGGGTTTATCTTCCCCTCCTCCGAAATCTACGGGGGTCTGAACGGTGCCTGGGACTACGGGCCTCTCGGAGTTGCTCTCAAACGAAACCTCAAGGACAACTGGTGGAAAGCCATGACCCAGCAACGCGACGATATCGTCGGCATGGACGGTGCCATTCTGATGAGTCGCTCCGTCTGGAAAGCCAGCGGCCACGAAGCCACCTTCACCGATCCCATGGTCGATTGCAAAACCTGCAAGGGACGCTTCCGAGCCGATCAGGTCGCCGCCACCCCCTGCCCCCAAAAACCCAGCAAAATGGTTAATGCCTGCGGCGGGGAACTCACCGAACCCCGTCAATTCAACCTGATGTTCAAAACCTACGTCGGCCCTGTCGAGGACGAGAGAAATCTCACCTACCTCCGACCCGAAACAGCTCAAGCAATGTTCGTCCAATTCAAAAACATTCTCGAAGTCTCGAGAAAGAAGCTCCCCTTCGGAATCGCCCAGATCGGGAAAGCTTTCCGTAACGAAATCAACCCTCGCAACTTCACCTTCCGATCCCGCGAATTCGAACAGATGGAGGTTGAATTTTTTGTCCCACCTGCAGATGGAAAAAAATGGCTCGATCAATGGCTCGCCGACCGCCTTGCCTGGTACGAATCGATCGGCATCCCCCGGAGTAAAATCACCATTCTTGATGTCCCGGAAAAAGACCGAGCCTTCTACTCCCAAGGTACTTACGACCTTCTCTATGCCTTTCCATTCGGCACTGAGGAACTCGAGGGAATCGCATACCGCACCGATTACGACCTCAAGCAGCACCAGGAAGCCAGCGGCAAACCGCTCGAATATTTCGACGAGGAAACCCGGGAGAAATTCATTCCCCACGTTGTGGAACCCAGTGCCGGAGTGGATCGCACCACCCTTGCTCTCCTCTGTGAAGCTTACGACGAGGAGGAAGTCATCGATGAAAAAGGGGGCAAGGAAACCCGGGTTGTCCTCCGATTTCACCCCCGAATGGCCCCTATTAAGGTAGGAATCTTTCCTCTTCTTAAAAACAAACCCGAGCTTGTTGAGAAGGCCCGCTCCTTAACGCAACAGCTCCGGCAACACTTCGCCGTCTTTTATGATGAATCGGGAGCCATTGGTCGACGTTATCGTCGACAGGACGAGGTCGGCACCCCCTTCGGCATCACCATCGATTTCGAAACTCTCGAAGGCGCAAAAGATGGTCCCATGGCAGGCCATAAAGATACCGTTACCCTTCGGCACCGCGATTCAATGAAGCAGGAACGCATTGCCATCGCCGATCTTCTTCCGCGCCTTCAGGCTGCTTTGGCCTAAAGCCATGGCGCGACGTCGCCCCTCCCGCTCCATTCTGCCCCGGGCCTTTGCCCATCTCGATCTTTCCCGCCAGAATCGCCTCGGAGCACCAGAAATTATCTATGGAGCAGGAAAAACCGTCCCCCAAATTTCAGCCATCATACGACGCCTCCGCTCAGCTCGACAATCCGTCCTCGCCACTCGGATCGACTCTGCAAAAGCACGACAACTACGTCGCCTTTTTCCCCAAGCGAAATACCACCCCGCTGCCCGCACTTTTACCCTTACCCCCGCCCGCCGATCCAAGTCCTCCCACCCCGCTCTCCATGTCGCCATCTGTGCCGCAGGAACCTCCGATCATCCTGTTGCGGAAGAAGCCTACGTCACTCTTGAATTTCTTGGGCATAACCCAACCCGATTCTATGACATCGGTGTCGCAGGCCTCCACAGGACCCTTCAACATCTCGACACCCTCCGCGACTACCACGCCCTGATTGTTGTTGCAGGAATGGAAGCCGCCCTCCCCAGCGTTCTGGGTGGACTCATCCGCTCCCCCCTCATCGCCGTTCCCACATCCGTGGGATATGGAGCCCATCTCAAGGGAATCACAGCCTTTCTAGGAATGATTAACTCCTGCGCCCCCGGTATCACCGTCGTAAATATCGATAACGGGTTTGGCGCTGCTTACTCCGTACACCGCATCGCCCTCACCTCAAGCACTTCCGCCTCCTCCCCCAGATCACCCGCCGCCCAAACGTAAAATCCCCCCTTCCGTCCAGCCCGCTTCCCGAGCACAATCCTATCCGTGCCCACGATTCTTTTGGCTCAAGAGGATCCCGAAGCCGCCGCCCAGCTTACCGCTCTCCTCGATGACTTTTTCCCCACTGCCCAAATCCAGCTTCTAAGCGATTTTTCCGCTCTCACCACCGCCCTGTCTTCGGGTACCCACGCCACTCTGCTACTGAGCGATATCTTCTGGTCTGAAGCCGACCAATCCGGCCCTCTCCTCCTCCTTGCGGAAAGTTACCCCGAAATCCCTGTCGGCATCATCAGCCGATACGACCTCACTCATACTCTTCCACTAGGATTTCCCATTCCTTGGCTCAAAGCAGACGATCATCTACCACTCGCAATGGCGGAATTGATGGAAGATTTTTCTGGCCGAACCTTCGGATCCTATACTCTTCTCTCTCCCGCCGGACCTCATTCCCTGGGTCGACTCTACTGGGCCAAACACCAACAACTCGAACGACAAGTCCAACTTCTCATTCCACCCGTCGGATCTTCCGTGTTCTCCAAAACCATTCGCAACTATGCCCGACTTAACCATCCTTCGGTCTACTCTCTGTATGAATCCGTCCCGTCGGGCGACCGCATCTTTGTCGCTCTTGAGCCTGTTCTTCACTCCTCCCTTCTTCATCTGCAAAATAAAAACTCTTCCATCGAACTAATCTCGGGTGCCCGTCTCGCGAATAGTCTCGCATCCGTTCTCTCTGAAATGGAATCGTCCTCCATTCCCGCCCGACTCCTAGGTCCATACGATTACACTCTTTCCCCGTCGGGTACCCCCCGACTTCGAAACCCTGCCATCGCTCTGAGTGCCTCAGAGGCTTCCCTTTCTGAAAATACATCCCAACTTGCCTCACTGCTCGAGACTCTGATACCCGAAACTCCCACCTCAGCAGAACTCCTACGGATTCTCCGCAATCCAGGCACCTCTGCCTTCGACCTCCTTCACCGCACCCGTGATTTCGAACGTCAACTGGCTGACGTTCAGGAAGTCCATGTTCGGAGTGAAGAAATTGAAGCGGCACAGAAAATGATTCGTGCCCGAATCATTCGCCGTTGGACGATCGCCGTTGGCTCCCTTGCTGCCGTTCTGTTTTCCGCCATCGCCACCTGGATTATTTATGATCGTCTTTTTCTGGATCTACCCGGCAAGTTGGGGGACGACGAAATCCTCGTTCCTGCAGGTCAACTGAATCTTCCCGACTCCACAAACAATGTGCCTGCTTTCCACCTCGATCGTCATGAAGTCACCATTGGCCAATATGAGCAGTTTTTAGCCGCCATGGGTTCTAATCCAAACTGGAAAACATTTCTCCCTGCCTCCACCATCTCCAGTAAAACAACTCCCTTGGATTTCGAACCGGTCGGATGGAAAGACATCCTCACCCGAGCCCGCAAGGGGGACAAGTACAACAGCCAAATTCGAATCACAAGGGATACCCCCGTATTTTCCGTCGACTACTCAAGTGCCTACGCCTATGCGAAATGGAAAAAACGCCGCCTTCCCTCTAGGGTCGAATGGCTCCGCGCTTCTTCTGGAAATGATATGCGCCCCTACCCTTGGGGATCCGACCCGAAAGCCCCCGGCATCAACCTCGGCACCCGTATTCCCAAAAATACACCCCTCGAGACCTACACCCATATGCTCCCCGCGGAATCAAATCCTGCCGATGTCGGACCCTTTCAACATTACGACCTCGGAGGAAATTTGAGTGAATGGATCGCCTCACCCAATCCCCTCACCCCATCTTTTATCGGGGGAAACTTCGAAGATACCTTTCCCGTTTCCAATCTCAAAGCCACCCGTACCGCCTCCACTCCCTCGGGATACCCATTTATCGGTTTTCGCACCGCCCGCTGAATTTCACATCTCCGCCTGATACATCGAAAAGATCCGCCTTCTAACCCCTCTTCCGTTAGATACTTCCTTAGACTCAGAGGTTGCTAAGTAAAACCCTTAGTTCCTCCACCGTTTTAACCGGCGACTGACACTTTTCCCCTTCACACAGATAAGCCGTCCCATCTTCCTTTTTTCTCGCCAAGCCCTGAATAAACTCACTCGGATGGTCTTCCTCCGCACCCGTAATCAATAGATCTGGTCGATACACTCTTCCTACCACCTCAAGAAATTTTTGACGCCCCTCTCCTGCCAAAACCAATCTTGCTGGCAACTCATTCACCCGCTGTAAGGCCAACAACCCATGAGGCACAGCTTGCGGCAACTTCCTCATTCTCTCCGCCAACCAGTCCAATATCCGCTTGGCCGCTTCGCCCCACTTCGGCTGATCCGTCAATCTCCTCAACTCCGCCAAAGCCAACGCCGCCACCGCATTCCCACTTGGCTCCGCCCCATCATAATCATCCTTCATTCTAGCCATCAGGGTCTCGTCCGTACTCGCCCACAACCCGCCTCCCTTCTTGTCCTCAAACTTATCCAACATCCTCCCCGCCAATTCCACGGCTCGGTTGAGGTATTTCACTTTTAACGTCACCTGATGTAGATCGATCAACGCCTGCACACATCCCGCATAATCCTCCAACAGATGGGCATCATCTTTTTTTCCGTTTCGCCAACGATGGATTGGTGTCCCATCTTTCCGCAAAAGATTCTTTTCTAAAAAACCCCAAATTTCCTCTGCCCTTTTTGCATAATGGGACCCTCCACCCCACCTTGCCGCCCTGGCGTACCCAGAAACCGCCAAAACATTCCATGAGGCCAACACCTTGTCATCTTTTCCAGGTCGCACTCTCCCCCCCCTTCTCCTTTCCAGCTTCTCTCGCAACCCCTCCAAAACTCTTCTCTCCTCCTCACTTGGCAACCTTTTCTGAGCCAAAACATTCCACCCCTGGATCGGATGATGCGGATCGATGAAATTCCCCACTTCCGTGACCCCCCAGATATCCTCCGCCAACCTCATCTCCTCCCCCTCTGCTATCTCCATCACCTCCTTCCTAGTCCACACATAAAACTTCCCCTCCACCCCTTCACTATCTGCATCCTCGGCCGACCCTAACCCACCTCCTTCTACCCGCAGGTCCCTCCATAGATACCCGTCGATCCCTACCACCACCTCCTCTGTCCACTTTTCCCCTAGGGCCACACCCAGCTCCGCGTACCACCCCATCAACTGGGCATTATCGTAGAGCATCTTCTCGAAATGAGGCACCGCCCACTCTCCATCCACTGCGTACCGGTGAAAACCGCCTCCGATCTGATCATAAATTCCCCCCGCCCTCATCGCCCGACCCGTGTGTCTCATCATTTCCAGAAGGTTCTGATCCTTTTCCACAAAAGATCGCCGCAACAGGAAGAGAGGTTGGCTGGGCCTAGGGAATTTCGGGGCGCCTCCAAAGCCCCCGTTCTTCCGATCATACTCCATTGCCATCTCATCCGTTCCCGAACGTAAAATCTTATCTGCATCAGCGATCGGCTCCCCACCCGTCCCTTGCCCCAAAGTCTGAACACGACCCGCCAACTCCTCCGACCAACCTAACACCTCCCCACTTCTCTCCTTCCAAGCAGAGGAAATCTGTCGTAACGCATCCAGAAATCCCGGTCTCCCATTTGAACTACTCGGTGGAAAATAGGTTCCCCCATAAAATGGCTTCCCTTCCGGGGTCACCCAGACCGACAAAGGCCATCCCCCTTGCCCCGTGATCGCTTGGACCGCCGTCATGTAAACCCGATCCACATCTGGCCGCTCCTCCCGATCCACCTTCACAGGAATAAAATCCCGATTCAGGACCTCAGCCACCGTCTCGCTTTCAAACGACTCCCGCTCCATGACATGACACCAGTGACACGTCGAATACCCAATGCTTAGAAAAACAGGCTTGTTCTTCGCCTTTGCTTTCCTCCATACCCCTTCCCCCCACGGCATCCAATCCACAGGATTGTGAGCATGTTGCAGTAAATAAGGACTCACCTCCCCAGCTAATCCATTCGTATGCTTCACCATCCAACCCTAGACCCACTCTTTCTTACTCGCACATCACAAGCTTTTGGAGGCTTGGCGTCTTTAGCGAACCTTGATGACTTAGAATGGATCGTGGGGATTAAACCCATCCTTTAGTTGTGTGACACTAAAACCCGCTCTGTTGATTCGGATCTTTTTTTTACTTAGTAACTTTAAAGCGCAGGAACTTCCTGACCCCACCATATTCGATTGTGCCAGTAAGGTTAGGCGCAAACACCTCGGTAGCATGCCAGCTATCGTCGACTCCGGAAAGATCTGTTGTCCACTCCACATAGAACCTGAGACTCGAATCGTCTGTCCTAGCGGTCGCCGTAAGAGTCATCCCATTACTATCCGTGCTTAGGACAGGCACGGCAGGGAAGGGTGCGTTTGGACCGTTCTGACCCAAGGCATAGTTCATCAGATTTGTCAGACCATTCGACCCAGTTTCATTTTCGCTACCCGAAGTGAAATACTTACTATACGTCGAACCTACGACCGATTTCACCAGTTTTACCGAAGTAGAATCAACGCTCAGCTGATATCCAGTTCCTCCACTCAATGTCGGAGTCCCAGTTACCGAACTTCCTTCCACCAAAGTATATGATTCCAAAGTGGGCGTTCCGTTGACCTTTAAAGTGGAGTTGGATAAATCCACTGCCCCCGAGCTAGTGATTGTGACCAAATTTTGCTCCAGGGTTCCAGCTACCGTCATCGCACCCACACTAATGCCACCCGAGGACTTGTTAAATTTGGTCACA
>Ga0209085_1001060_pt1 | contig 17853 bp, 37 predicted proteins | sample C_131016_EF_Meta_FD_187310 | JGI IMG/M metagenome (GOLD analysis project Ga0209085, IMG submission 187310) | Freshwater microbial communities from Lake Croche, Canada to study carbon cycling - C_131016_EF_MetaG (SPAdes) (version 2) | ecosystem: Environmental > Aquatic > Freshwater > Lake...
ACCCAATGGAAAAGGAATTAGACTATGAACAGAGCCGTGCATACTTCCGCTCGCGTATTTGGCACCTGCGTTATGTTTGTCAGCCTGCTTAGTGGTTGTGCATCCGCAGTTGACCCCAACCGAGTGCCCATGGCCACTGTGGATCTCAACACCTTTCAAATCAACTGTCGCATCAAAGATCAGCAGGTGGCCTTTTTGCAAAGCATGAGACAAAGCAGGGATGAACAGTTCGCGGCGCAAATGCGGGCCATGTTCCGTCCAATTACCTGGACTACCGACCATGACATTGCATACGGAAATCCCAACAAATTCATTGACTACCACTTGAGGAACTTGAGTTCATGCCCATGAAACGACTATTGCTTGCCGCACTTGTTCCTGTTGCAATGGCCCAGGCCGAATGTGTGATGACAGACCGAGTGACCACCGCTGCCACTGTGCGCATTGAAGAACGCAGTGACATTCAAAAACACATTGTGCCCAGTCCGTCAGCAGGTTATCTCAGATGCCAAGTCAGCTACAAGGCTCGCATCAATGCTCGATGGTACTTGGCCATGGGTGCATATGACTGGCCCGGCGATACCAGCAACGATGAAGCCTGTGCAGTGGCCATGAATCGAGCTGATGCCAGTGTGCGAACACAAGTGGCCCCAGTGGGAGTACGTGCCGAAAGTACCATGGTATGTACCGATCGACCCAACATGGAAACCCTAAACAAAACCGCAATTGGATCACAAGGCCAGTTGCATCAATTCAGACCGCATCCAGACTATGCTAAAGAATTTTGGCACAACGGCGCCCGTTGTCGTTGGTTTTTGGATACAGACTGGACCGGAACAGACATCAGAACTCGCAACGGAGTTATCTGCAAATTACAAAATGATTTGTGGGTAGTGGTTGACAAATTTTGATATTTGTGTTAAACTTAGATTATCGTAACAACCTAACCGAAAGGCTATCATGAAACTCACTATCATTGCACTGGCTCTTGCATCAACAGCAGCCGTGGCACAACAAGCACAGGCTCCCCTGTACAATCCTGCCAATGGCCCACTACCAAATGATCGTCGTTATGTGATGACACGAGAAGGTGCAGAAGCTGCTCAATATGAAGCACAGCGGCCACCCAAGGTGATTGCCCAACCGGCTCCAGCCCCGGCGCCTCGCAGTTATGCATTGCCTGAACGTGTCAGTGCACCACAAACATCAGCACCAGAATGGTTCGTGCGCATGCCCCAAGATACTGTAGATATGGTATTTGCGGCCGGTACTGCAACCAGCACTGATGAGCAAATGGCCTACGACAAGGCCCGCATGGCAGCCGAACGTAAACTGGTCGAAATGGCTGGCAGTCGCATCCAAACACAGACCAAGAGCTATCGTGCAGATCGCGGCGATGTCAGCATCGAAAACTACGAGCAGGTCACACGCAAAAATGCCGCAGGCGAGTTGTCAGGCGCACAGCGAGTGGACAGCCAGATGACGTTTGATGGACGAACCTACAAGGTGTATGTGTTGTTGCGTTTGCCAATCAATGATGCCAATGCTGTGGCAAAATCACGTGCATCTGCTCGATTGCAACGCGAAGCAGATATTCGCAGCCGATCTGCACATCAAGAGCTTGAGCGCATGAGCGACGAAGAAAACAAACAACAAGAACGGCAAGAACAAAAGCTCAAGCAAGAAGTTGAGCCCAAGCCAGTGGCCACAAACGAGCTCAAATTGATGGATGTGGACAATGAAGAATACAAACAGCGCAGAGCCGAAGCACTGACCAAACCGGGTGCCGTGATCGGGCAAGTAACAGTTCGATAAACGGCGTATAAATAAAAGCGGGCTTGATGCCCGCTTTTACCACTTGTAAATTATGGCAACTGAAATTACCCAACTAGAACAAAGTCACACTCAAGCCCTGGCTGACGCTGGCATGTATGTTTTCATGGGGCAAGTTGATGATGAAAATGTCAAGCCCATAATAGAGTGGATCTTGCACGAAAACTTCGTTGTCAAGAAAAAAAGAAAAGAACTCTTGCTCATGATCTGTAGTGAAGGCGGGGACATGAGTGCAGCCTTTGCTCTAATAGATGTGATGAAAAGTTCCAACGTCTACATCAAAACAGTTGGGCTTGGGCAAATATCATCAGCAGGCCTTTTGATATTCTTGGCAGGCTCTCCGGGCCGCCGTGTGTTAACACCAAACACCAGCATTCTGAGTCATCAGTGGGCATGGGGCAGTGATGGCAAAGCACATGAATTGTTTGCTACCATGCGAGAGTTTGATCTCACACAAAAACGCATGATGGCGCACTACAAAGATTGCACCAGATTGACCGAAGAAGAAATTAAAACTGCCCTATTACCACCACATGATGTGTGGTTGAGTGCAGAAGAGGCACTGGCACTGAATGTGTGCGATGCCATCAGTGTGGTAACAAATGGTAAATAATAGCAATTATCAGGAGATGCCATGAGCACAGATTTATTAAGAAACTACATTGATATTATCAAGGAAGCAGAAGATGGAATGCTTGGCAGACTACAACGAGATAAACGCTATCTACCTAAATTTGACGTAACTGATGTGATGAATATTAGTGACGATCCCGGAACAAAAGGAAATCGCACATCACTTCAAGGCTCAATGAGAGCACCTAGAAAGCAGTTGGAATTTGCATTTGGCCCAAGTGGCGAGAATGACACATGGACTTTGGAATTTGGTAATGGACTAATTGCTACCATATACCCTGACCGCGATGGTATTCCTGGTCAAGATTACAAAATAGGTGGCACACACCCAGACACAGAAGATTTTGTACATGCGGCATACGTGGCCGCTAACGAGAATACAGATTAACCACCGCCTTTTCTCTTGCGCCCTAGAGTCTTTTCATCGAAGTCGGCATCCTGGGATTGTCTACTTGCTCGGGCTCCTGGGCCAGTTAATCTTTGTTTATTAGTTTCTTTGTCTAGTGTGTCGTTACTAACTCCTGAGCCCATGTAATCACCAAGTTCGCCAGCCTTGCTTGCACCTGGTGCATCTGTAGTGGCGGCCTTTTCGACGTTGGGAACGGCCCGTGGTTCTTTGTTGATGTTGAACACCAACTTACCGCTTGAACTGGAAGTTGAACTATAACTCTTTTGTGCTTCTAGTGTGACTTCAGTAAACAACTTGCTGGGCCATATGGTTCTGAACCCTTGAATAACAAACTCGCCGTTTTTGGTTTTGGCAGCATCAGTGTACATTTGTACAAAGGCCGAGTGGTTGAGAATGTCAGCGGCTGCTTCTGAGAAGTTGGTCTTTAAATTGATTTCGTTACAAACTTTGTAGGCAATTGAACTAACCAGGTGATTGAGTGGAACCACCTTGCTGGGATCTTCGGCAGTGCGATCGTGGTACAGTTGTTTGAGATTTTTTGACAACTTGGTTTTGTCAATGTCAAAGTTGGGGTCACCTGCTGATTGTTTGAGACTCATCACTTGAGATATTTCATCCGCAGTGATGATGCCAAACTGCACGGCCAAATCCAATGGGGCCGAATTGTGATCGCCCCGGTGAATTGTTTTGAGGATTTCAATAACTTCGGGGTAATTTTCAGCAAACTGAGTCATGCCAGCAGTTTCAAGTTCTCGTACCGCAATCAATAGGTTTACTGAACTGGCCATGGCACCTTTGGCACCTTTACTGGACAACTTGATTTGCCGGCCTTCGGGACTGACCAACAATGAATCGTATAGTTCGCCACTGACATTTTGATTAAAACTAACAGTGCAATCTGAGAATCCGTTCCTGCCCATGAACAGTGCGGCTGCTTCACCGGCATTGCCGCTGACTTGGCCACCATTGATCAGCACACAAGGTTGTAGCATCTCACAAAAGTAATCACGAAAGCCCTTGAAGTCCATGCCTGTGCCGTCCACTGACACAGGAAATGTGGGTGAATTCATAATGGTTGCGGCCGCACGGTATTCTGAACTGTTTGTGGTAAACTGTTTGCCAATCTGTGCTAAAATACTGGCAGGAGTTTGCTCCTTGAGATTCTTCAATACATCACTGGGTTTGTAACCGGCCTTTTCCTTGCTACCACGAGCATCTGCTTGGCTAAACCCTCCAGGTATGTCATCGGTTTGAAAGAATTTGTTTGAATCAAAAACGGGTTTGATTTCTTTGGCAAATTTGACCAAGTAGCGTAGGCCCACAGCAGTGTCAAACGTGGCAATACCAAATGCTCGATTACTATTGCTGGCCTGGTTGATCTTTTCAATAGGATGCTTGACTTGTTGTTGAACTTGATTAAATGCAGCCTCGGTTTCTTCTTTGGTGGCATACTGTCCAACTTTGGGGTAAAATGTCAAATTTTGAAAAACAATTTGATCGTCGGCAGTGTCTCCTCGTTTGTACACCGCACCAGTTTCTCTTCCGCTGAGGCCACGGCTTTCGTTCAAAACTTTATCCAGTAAATTGAGTAGGTCTCTCATTGCTTTTTCCGTAATTTAATGTTATACTTATGCTTTCAACAAGGAGACCCCATGCCAAATCTAGTGCCAATTGTACTTGAAAACACTGCCAAAGGCGAACGCAGTTATGACATCTACAGCCGATTGCTACGAGACCGAGTTATCATGCTGGACACAGAAGTATCAGAACACACAGCCAGTTTGCTGGTGGCCCAGATGCTGTTTTTGGAAAGTGAAAATCCCGACAAGGATATTTCGCTATATATCAACTCACCTGGCGGATCAGTCACAGCAGGCATGGCCATCTATGATACCATGCAGTTTATCCGGTGTGATGTACAAACCATTGTGATGGGCCAGGCCTGTTCCATGGGCAGCTTGCTAAGTACAGCAGGAGCCGCGGGCAAGCGAATGATCCTGCCCAATGCCCGACACATGATTCACCAGCCATCAGGCGGTGCTCGTGGACAAGCCACTGACATTCAAATCCAAGCAAGAGAAATTCAAAAGATGAAAGAGTACCTGACCACAATCTATGTCAAGCACAATTCTGCAGGTAAAACCTATGATGATTTTGCTCGAGACATGGAACGTGATTTCTTCATGTCAGCACAGGAAGCCGTGGATTACGGACTGGTGGATCGAATACTTGACAAACGAGCCTGATGTTTTTTTCTGCCAATCAACACCGTCACGGCTGGAGTTTTGTCAGCGATCCAGGATGGAGTCAATTTGGGTCAGTATGGGCCAAGGGATATGCTCATGACATGACTCTGGAACAGGTAGTTCGGTGCTATGATTTTGACCAACCGCCCAACATAACTGGTAATTTTTGCTTGGTCAAAATTGATTCAGCAGGTATTGATCTAGGACACAACCGTGACAGAAATTTTCCGTTGTGGGCCAATCAGCATCATGTTTCCAATATCAATCCTGTGGGCCAGCAAATATGGGCCGATACAAGGCTAAACGGCACAAAAATCAATATACCTGGTGCACTAGAGCAAACACTTACCCTGGACCAGGCAACTGACAAAATCATTCAGCTGGTGCTGGCACAGTCACAGGGATTTCTCAAACACACTCAATTGCCTATTAATATTTTTAGATCCGGTGGCCTGGATACTGCATTTGTATATGCATTGATCCAGTATCTGGCGGTTGACGCAGTTGAATGGACACATGATCTAGTGGAAACCAATGATTTTATTGAAAATAATAAATCAGCACTGGATCAATTCTGGGCCTACAAGCAAATCCACCACTGGAACCACCCTTGTGCAATTGTGACCGGAAGCCACGGCGATGAATACTTTTTGCGTGGCCCCACAGCCATTGCAATGATCATGGCCTGGCACGACATTGATTTTGTAAAAATACTAGATCAAAATCCGGATGCTTATCATTATTGGTATTTTTCTAAACCAGCCAACCGTGACATATTTGCGTCACACTACGCCAGCAAAGATCAGTTGAAAGAACAGTATCCGACCTGGATCAGTTTGGCTGATCAAATTGTCAACATACTGGCCAACGATCATCAACACTGGCACCTGGGCCAGACCCTGACCTGGACCCCGCAGAAAGACCTGGATATTGCTCGTTGGGCATTGTGTTTGCCCATTGATGATCTAGTTCAAAACAGTTTGCACGGGACACTGATTAGGAATTGCATCAAACGACTGCTGCCGTCTGTGTTGGACTCAGTGACCAAGTACAAAAATCATACCATCAATAAAGAAAATTGTGTTTTTTAGACACTTCGTAACGATATCGGCCCCAGGCTTCAAGAAAATTCCAGATTGAGTTTAAAACTTTTTTCATACAAAATTCCTATCTGATTGTCGGTCATATTGACGTTGCCAGTACTCTACGTCTGCATTGCTGGTTATATTTTTTGTGCTTAGATACTGTTCCAAGCGAGATTGGTAACCCTGCTTGGGAAACATCTCAGACAGACGTTCCATAAATTGAATAAACATTTGTGACATTTTTTTCTCCTCATCAGTATTTACCATGAGTCACTCATGGTTAGTACTAATTTGTCACAAATTAGTACTCAAGTACTAATTTTTGGTCTGGGCATTTCGATTGACCAAATATTCCCATTTTGCTATAATATACACATGAAGTTAGAAATCAATGAAATACTACAGTGGACCGGGGCGGTGTTTATCATCGCAGGCCACAGTCTAAATGCTGTGGGCCCTGCGGCCTACCCCTACAATATCCTGGCATTTTTCCTGGGTACCATATTGTTCATGATCTGGACAATACGTGTGGCAAATAAGCCACAGTTGATGGTGAATATTGTGGCCCTGTGCATTGGCGCATCGGGCTTGGTAAAAGCATTTGGTTGACCAAATATTCCCATTTTGCTATAATACACACATGAAGACACAAAAGGAGCCTCAAATGCGACACGTGACCGGTTTCAGCAACAGCACAAAGATTCGCTACATTGTCAATGGGTTTGGCATGTACGGCACTGTAAACGATCTGTTTACAAAAACAGCCACAGTATCACACGGTGATGCCCTGCGTCGAGCAATCAACCACCTGGCTTACATTCGCCGGGTCAGTCCCAATCGCGGTGCCGCTCGCCCAGTTGGTGTTGGCATCACGCACGAAGGCATCCAAGTTCAAATTGATTTGATGGCAAATTAACATGCAAGAAGAAAAACTCTACACCATACACTGGACCCAGTCCTATTCCAATTGGGAACCCTGGGAAATTCCCATCACGGACTTTGCTCAAGCCCGTGAAGTACTAGAAAGGATTATGAGAAAATGAACGAACAAGACGAATATAAAGTATCTTACAGCATACCGATTGTCTGTATTGTGGCAATCCTTGTTTTGACTTTTATGATGGTGATATCAAAATGAACGAACGAATTCGAGAACTTATGGGAAAGACACTGGATAGTGAATTCAGTCACACCTGGGACACCATGACTCATGAAGGCCTGCTACAGTTTTCTGAAAAGTTCGCCGAGTTGATTGTGCGGGAATGTGGCCGAGTGTATATTCAGAACCAACAAGATGGCGTGATGACACTGACACAAGATTTATTACAACATTTTTTCGGAGTTGAAGAATGAAATGGTTCGCTGAAACAACTGACTACCGGGATGCTGTTCCCAACGGCATCTACTTGTTGAATGACAGCAAGGACAAGATGTATGCGTTCCGTTCGCATGCAGGCCAGGGTGAGATCAAAGTGTTCCGGAATCCCATCCGCATTGATCTGCGTGGTCGCAAGTTTGTGGTGAATCCTGTGCAGTTCAAAACAGGCGTGAAAGAGCCAGAACCTGAAGGTCGTACATGGACAGTGAAAGGATCAAAAGGCGATGAATATAAGATAACCGAAATCAATGGCAATCTCTCCTGCACTTGCTCGGGCTTTCGGTTCCGTGGAGACTGCAAGCATGTCAAGAGCGTGGCATGAACTCAGCACAAAGACGTCAAGCAAAACGTGAGCACCCTCATGTTACAACCATTCATGCCAAAATACACCACCCATACTATGAACATGACGAGAAAGTATATTATGCAGTGAACTGGTGCAAGAAACATTGCAAGGGCAGTTTCTTATATGCAACAAGCTGGGATCGCGCTGAGTTTAAATTTTCTAATCAAAAGGATGCAGTGTATTTTGCGCTGAAGTGGTTGTAACAAAGCCCTTGCAGGGCCGGTGCAATCAAGCAGGTGGATTGTAACTTGGAGGAGTCAAAGTACCAGCAGGATCATAGTCCAGCACTTCGATTCTGTCAAGGGTGCCGCCAAAAAGTTCAAGTTCGGTCCTGAAAAAGTTTTCCCAATCATCACAGGCAGCTTGATCAACAAATGTTCTCCAGGCATGCACTGTAACTGCATCACCATTTTCATTTTCCTGACGAAACATTCCCAGGGTAGCATTTGCTCTTTTCTCAACACGCATTTCTTCAAATCTTTGTTGAATCCAGCCTCCAAAATTGCCGCTACTGTTGGTTGGGTGTGTTATCACAGTGTGAAATATTTTCATAGTGAATCCTTGTTTTGATTTATTTATAAATGTAATTGATGGTGTTGTGATTTTCCCGCAATTGTCTAGCACCATTCTTCAAATGAAAACGCCGAGCCATCTCGGTCTTGGGACTCAAAGTCACATAGGTTCGGATGTCAGGAAATTCGGACTCGATTGATTTTTGTGCCGCAATGATCAGATCACGCCCGGCTCCTGCTCTATACGACCAAATGGTATAGAATACCGCAGTTGTGGCACTCTCCACCAAACCTATCATGTCTTCCACTCCAGCAGGAATAGCCTCCAAAAACTTCACACAGGTCACAGCCTTGGTTTGTTCGCCATCTTTGAGCATGTAAATTCTGCTGTTGGAATTTATTCTTTCGGTTGCAGGAATTTCGGGACGAACTGGATCGTCCTTGAGTAAGTTTACAATTTCGTCAGTGATGGTGGTTATGGTATGCAACATAATGTACGCTGTTATTATCCTTTGCAAGTGTATTTATTACAGTCACAAAAGAAAAAGAAATTTGGAGATTTAGGACCAGATTTTTTGATACTGTGCCATGGCCCTGGTTCGAGCCACAGCCAGTCGCACCTGAACATAGTCCGACAATTCACAATCAAAGTCACGGTGCTTGACCAAGGTGGGACGTCGATAGGCACGATGCAGATCCAGTTCATCGGGCCCCGGAGGATTATCGTTGTCGTTGATTGAATTATTTGTGATTGAAAGACGTTTGCGGCTTCTTGGAGTAGCAAGCACAAGAACGTTTCTGGTCACAGTTTGACTCATCAACACGGAACGTTTGTGGGAGATAAAAGTTCTTTCCACTGATGTCATCTTTGCCTGGCTTTGGTTCAAAACGAGGAAAAGAAAGAGGGCTGCGACTGCAAGTTTCTTCATGGTATTGTCGATTGAAATCTAACATGGTTTATAGCATTCAAGTTGCTGTATATACAACGCCGCAGCCTGCAAAAGGGTTTACACATTTTGGTAATTTTGCCAAACTCTGTTGCTATTGCATTGCAGTTTCTATATAATACAAGAGTGCTGTACGCAACGGCATCTTTTTAAGGAGATTTTTAAATGCGTTTTAATGAAGAAACAAAAACTTACAAACTGTTCAATGCCATGATCAATGGCGAGACAGTGTCTGCCAGCCAAGCTCACAAGCGTTTTGGCATCAAGAATGTGTCAGCTGAGGTCAGCCGCATTCGTCAAGCTGGTTTTGCAGTTTATGCAAACAGCCGCAAAGCAGGCAATGGTGTCAAGGTCACAGAATATGTGATTGGCAAACCCAGCCGTCGATTGGTGGCAGCTGGCTACCGAGCCATGGCACTTGGTTTGGTCTAAATCAACTCGCTGTTCTGATCAACCAGAACACACCTGACAAAACCCTGCCTCCGGCAGGGTTTTTTTAAATAAACAACATGCACAAAAATTTCTGTATCAATCCATTTATCTGCACAAGGCAAAATGCTTACAATAGAATTTCACCATGTGCATTTGGCCCGATTGAAATTCAAGTAGATGCAGAAGATTCTCAAAATCACCGGTGGAATCATCCCGAACTGCACAAGTTAAGAAATAAATTTTTTGCAGGAGAACGTCCTAGTGAATGCAAAAGATGTTGGGACGAAGAAGATGCCAACGGGCAAAGTTTAAGGTTAAGAACTCTGGAGTATTACCCAACTGCATACACTGATTTAGTCGAAACTGGATTGTGGAAACAAGGACCAAAAGAGATTGTAATTAAAACCAGCAATGTGTGTAATTTGGCCTGTCGTAGTTGTGCTGGATGGGACAGCAGTTATTACTGGCCCGAAGGGGAATTTTATAAAGAGATTTATAACACCACTGATCCAAAACATGGCAAGTACAACCATTTCATGCAGCTCCGTCCAAAAATGTATCATCCTGCACAATTGTGGACCGACCAGGATCTGTGCAATGTTGAAAAAATAAGTTTTTTTGGTGGCGAACCTTTGCTGGATAAAGAGCATCCAAAAATTTTGCAAAGATTGATCGACAACGGAAGATCCAAAAAAATCACATTATTCTACAGCACCAATTGCCAACAAGTCGCAGGTCGTTCACTGTTGGAATTATGGCAACATTTTAAACGTGTTGAAGTATTTTTTAGCATTGATGCACAAGGTTCTCAATTTGAGTATTTACGGTGGCCAGGAAAATGGAGTCGTACTCAGCGAGTATTAGAATGGTTCCTTGCTTTACCAAATCAATTTCCCAAAGTAGAATGGCATTTTCAAGGAAGCCAATGCGTGAGCCTGTTCAACATAGCAAGTTATTGGCATACCGCCAACTGGTTGAAAAAAACTCTAGGCGGTGTGTATTTTAATATTGTTGACCATCCAAATTATTTGCGCATGACTGCACTACCAGAATCAGCCAAACATCAAATTGTTGACCACATACCAGATGCACATATTGCCCAATATTTGTTTATTGAACCGTCTAATCCAGACCATCTTCGTCAATTTGTGATTTGGTGTAAACGACAAGACCTATACAGAAAACAAAGTTTTGTAGATACATTTCCCGAAACCCATGCGTTGATTTCGGATGTGTGGCAAAAGTACCACGCCACTGACACTTGACCGCAAATTCCTTATAGTGTATAATACACTATGATTAAAAAACTCTTTCAACGTTGGGATCGGCACCGTGTGATCATGGACCGTGTGAATGGCGAACCGTACCTGGAACGCTATTACCTGTTTCTTCGAGACCGTGAACGTTTTCCATTCAATGTGTTCTTGCACAAATTTTTAAAGTCAGATCCGGACGATGTGCATGATCATCCCTGGCCCTACTTCACTGTCATACTACGGGGTGGCTACTATGAATGGATTCCGCAATTTGATTCAGCAGGACGAAAATTTGGGGAGATTGGGCATTGGAGAGGGCCGGGTCATTTTAGGTGCTCCAGTGCTGACAGTTATCATCGCATAGAAATAGATCCTGAGGTCACGTGCTGGACCTTGTTCTGTCCCGGAATCAAACAGCGTGATTGGGGATTCTTGGTTCAGAATCAGTGGATACAATGGGAACAGTATCTGGCAAACAGAAAGGCAAAAGTATGAAGTGGTTGGGACGTTGGTTATGTAAAATTGCACGTGACGCAGGCGAGGAAGAACGAAATGATCGCATATATGGATCAGCTACTGCCAAGGTTGCTAGAGATATCGACAGCGACGATGGACTCAGCATTACTGTGCGCCGGGCCATTGGCGGCAGGATTGTGACATTCCGTACATATGATCAAAAAACAGATCGCCACAATCACAGGCTGTATGTGATTCCTGAAGAACTGGATTTTGAGAAAGAGTTGGGCAAGATGATCACCCTGGAAAGCATGAGAAGCTGAAAGTAAATACACCATGGAAACTGAATTAATATCGTATGTGTTGGACTTTTTGGTGTTCTTGAGCTGGTGCCTGGCAGCATTTGCCCTGTTTGTTTGGGCAGGCAGCAAGTACCTGGAACACCGGATCATGCAAGAACTGGGCAATACCATGCGTGATCTCGACGAGGAGCGATTGATCCCGCTCACAGTGGAAGTTGACAACAATGTCTACTTGTGCTACAATAGTCTTACACAGGAATTTGTGTGCCAAGGAACCAATCTCAAAGAAATTATAGAACGGTTCCGAACACGATATCCTGACAAATCAGCCGCTATCTACAACGGAGACGAGACTGCGGTAACAACTCTTAAATTACAATTGAAAGAACTCAGTGAAGATATCTCTAGCATCGGACGTGCATCTTGAATTTGGCGACCTGGACATTGTCAACTCAGACAATGCCCAAGTGCTGATTCTCGGCGGTGACATCTGTGTGGCTGCTGACCTGGACATGCGAGATCGTCGTCAAACTGAAATGGGCTTTGCTCGGCATCGCTCTGAACGATTTCATGAGTTTTTTGAACGCTGTGCCACAAACTTTGCTCACGTGATTTATATCATGGGCAACCATGAATATTATCACAGTGACTTTGCCACAGCACTGGATGACATGCGCCGTAAACTGGCACACCTGAGCAACTTGTATATTTTGGAGCGTGAGATCAAGGTCATTGATGATGTCACATTCATTGGCGGTACGCTGTGGACTGACATGAACAACCAGGACTCACTGACCCTGTATCACATGCGAACCATGATGAACGACTTCCGTGTGATTCGAAACAGCACCAAACCAGTTAACTTCCGTGACCAAGATGGCAAGTTTTATACTCGTGTGGGCAAGTTCAGTCCCGAAGATGCAGTTGAAGAACATGTGAAAATGAAGCAGTACATCCAGAGTGTGGTGCAAGGCAATCATGACACCAAGTATGTGGTGGTGGGTCATCATTCTCCCAGTAGACAAAGCACTCACGAAATGTATGCACATGACACTGTGATGAATGGTGGTTACAGCAGTGACTTGGATGAGTTTGTCACGGATCACCCACAAATTAAATTGTGGACACATGGACATACACATCATGAGTTTGACTATATGATTGGCGAAACTCGTGTGATGTGTAACCCACGTGGCTATGCAGGATATGAACAACAGGCAGAACAATGGCAATTAAAAACAGTAGATATCTAGACTGGTTGCGCTACAGTGGTGTCAGTGTTATAATTGTGCTGAACCCACTGCACTGGCGCTTGGTCCCCCACGCAATGCGTGAGTACAACAATGGATGGCCCAGCCCCAACGAACGTTGCTGGAGTGTTGCCTGGCTTTGCCTGACCATTCGTGGTTGGGTCGATAATGGAGCATGGTGATGCAACATGTGTGGTATGTGATATGTGTCGCAATAACAGTGCTATTGTACGTTCACAATTCTGTGATGGGTGCAGATCGTGAACTTGAAGCCCTGGATCGTATACGCAACTCAAGTGGGAGCTTGATAAAACATGAACGAACGAATTAAACAACTTGCCGAACAGGCTGGATTGGAATTTGATGATGACACAGCATTAGAACCAACGCCAATCTACTATATGACCGAAAAGGACTTGGAAAAGTTCGCCGAGTTGATTGTGAAAGAATGTATGGATGTTGCCAAATATCACACACCAGAAACAGAAGAATGTGAATATACATGGTTGATCCATGACAAGATTAAAGAACATTTCGGAGTTGAAGAATGAAGTCACATTACATCTGCGGGAAATGCAAATTATTGCTAGAAGCTAATGAAGAATTCTTTTTCCCTCATAGTCTTAAAAAAGTATCTAGTAATGCTAATCTAACTGTAATTGGACAATGTAAATCCTGTGCTAACCAATATGCCACACAATGGCGTGCTTCTATTAAAGAAAAAGGATTAGTTCGTAGTCAAAGAACTACTCTTGCGTTGGCAGGTGCCGTCGTAGGAACTGTTTATGTCCAAGGTCCGGATATCCCCGGCCTTCCTTACAAAATCGGAATTACCGCTGGCTGCGATACTAGAAAACGCCTGTCAGGAAATCAAGTTGGAAATTGGCATGTTCTTAAAGAAGTTTGGAAATCGGACTTGTTGGACCGAGCAGATCTGATCGAAGATAAGTTACATAAACACTTTGAATCAAAGCGGGTGCGTGGAGAATGGTTTGATATTACCAGACAAGATATCGACGCCATTCCGTCACTAATAGAACAATTTGGAGTTGAGGAATGAACGAACGAATTAAAGAACTTGTTGAACAGGCTTTTATAATCACAACAGATGGCAAGATCGGACATGTTAATAATTACATGGTTGAAAAGTTCGCCGAGTTGATTGTTAGGGAATGTGTGGAACTTGTATCTGTTAACAGAGACCTGGCTATTGAAGATGGATGGAATGTGGATGAAGCAATGTCCACAGCAATCAGTGATATTGAAGAACATTTCGGAGTTGAAGAATGAAACAACTGACCATCGACGGCGACACCGCAGATCGCATTGCAGTTCTTGCACTGACAGATTATGCCAAAAACTTGAAAAAACAACTGCAACAATTCAAAAAAGGCGAATATCTGCATGCAGAAGATGTTGCAGGCAATATCAAACGTATCGAAGCAATTGAGTTTATTTTGAAAGATTTTCCCAAGGTCACAACATGAAAGTATACATCGGCAACTACAGAGATCACTGGATCTCACCTTACACTGTTCTGGACCATTTGTTCTGGTGGACTGATTGGAGCAAGTGCAGTAGAGACAAAAATGTGATTCGTTCACTGGATGAGGAACGCCTGTATGTGGAACATCCGGAGTGGGTGGAAAAGTGGGCTGAACGACTCACACCCATCAGCAGAGCAATTCAATGGGTATTGGATCGTGTGCATCCCCCCATCAACCATGTGAAGATTGACCGCTGGGATACCTGGAGCATGGACCATACCTTGAGTCCCATCATCCTGCCCATGTTGAAACAACTCAAAGCAACACAACATGGTGCAGGGTTTGTTGATGACGAGGATGTGCCTGAAGAATTGAAATCAACTTCGGCACCCGCCAAAGAAAACGAGTGGGATACAGATGCCAATCACTTTGCTCGTTGGGAGTGGGTACTGGACGAAATGATCTTTGCGTTCTCTTGCAAGGTCGACGACTCCTGGGAAAATGCATTCCGTTCAGGTGAGATTGACATGCTGTGGGTACCTGTGGACAAGGATGGCAATGAAGTCGCCAAAGGTGAACACAAGTATTACCAAATGAAAGACGGTCCCAACAACACATACAATTGCGATTATGAAGGCATGAAGGTGGTAGAAAAACGCATTCAAAACGGCTTCCGCTTGTTCGGCAAGTACTATCAGAATCTCTGGGATTAATTTTTTTATCAACGCAAAGGACTCAATGTTTCGATCAATGACTGTGCAGTTAATGGAATGCCAAGAACCAAGTGTGCCTTACCAGCCCAACTCAATATCTGTAGCAGACTATGAACAATGGCAAAAAGAATACACCTGGGATGCTTTGCTTGATCAACGCTATGGACGCAGTTTCTGTCGACGATTTGGAGTCGACGACAACCGACTGCACTTTGAACGAGATTGGGTCAGGTGTGATTCAATCATCCGGACCGAATACCTTGAGAGACCCTGAGTACATCTACGGTGCCCGTGTGCAGTGGGGCAGACCACATGATACCATCTCTGCCTGGGAGGACATGGCAGTTTGGGGCATGGAAACGTTTGGCCTGCCCGGCGGAAGATATATAACTGAAATAAATGTCAACGACATGATCTGGTGGTTTGCCACTGCTCAAGATCGGCTGTTGTTTGTTTTACGCAACGGGACTGTACAATGCATAGAATTACAATTAGAGACATAGATGTTGGCCAGGCCATTGACTACAAGAATCAACTGTTGAGTGATGGGTTATCACTGGTTCAAGATTTTACCTGGGAGTATTGCCCCAGTGTCCATGAGGCTTTTGATATGAAAGCTGTACGCCATGCCAACTATGATTTTTTGAACAAAAGCATGGCTACTTTTTATCAGTTGAAGTGGATGTAAATTTGAATGCCCGGGAGTTTTTGACTAATTATTAATAATGAAACGCACCCGTGATCCGTTCGAAGTTCGCCAAGGGGATAGTTTTAATTATGCCCAGGAAATCCGCAAACCTTTTGGTGAGTTGGATCGAGTGCTGGCCTGGTGCAAAACAGAACTGCTGAACGAATGGCGCTGGCAACTGGTAGAGGTCAGCACAGATCTTCGTCCCGGACGGTACATTTTTTACTTTGACAGCGAGCGCGATTACTTTGCATTTATCCTGTGCTGGCGCTAGTAACAAACTAGTACTTTTTGCTACGGTTGACTCCGAATTCCCATTTTGCTATAATACACACATAGACAGCAAAAGGAGTTCACATGCTAGCAGAGCACACACAATCGGTCGGTTACGATGAACGACACGGCGGCCCTTACGATCGCGGTTCAGCTGACAGCTATTACGGGCGTGAGTTCAATCCCCACTATTTTGTGGGCGGCACCTACGACTCGCCCAAGATTGAGTTGGCACAGATGACTGCCCAAGAGATCACAGCCTACACCGCAGGCTATCGTGACACTGAATTCAACGGAAAATACAATTAATTAGCCAAAGGAATTGCTGTGTCGATCAACATTGAAAATCTCACTCCTTACCAAGTTGAAATGCTGGATGCCATGTGGGCTTGCGAAAGTTCCGAGGAATACATGGACTGGTACAATCTGCTGGATAGCAAGGATCAAGCCATGGCCGATGTGTTGCAACGTCTTGTGATTCTTGAAACCATGGAAGAAATGCTGAGCGAAGTCAGCAACCAGTACCAAGATGTTCGTGATTATTTGAAAAAATTCCAACTATGAACCATCACTTTGTGGTCATGTGGGATAACACCGGTCTGGAGTATGTGGGTGACATCACCCAGGATGAAACCACCCGCACCTGGTCTGCACTGAAGGGCAAACCAGTGGCCAGCAGTTTGCCCAATCTCAACCATCTCATGCTACGTGCCCGCTTTAATTCACAGCGACATTATGAAATCTATCAAGTGGAGGCTATGGAAGGCATCACTGCTGATGATATTCGAGACATGTTTGAAGCAGATCCACAGACAGCCGCAGACACAATTCGCAGACTTGGTCATTGTTATCACAGTGACCGAGCATCAACAGGAAAGGTTGTGATTACCTGAGTGATTGACACAAGATTGATTATTTGCTATAATATGGTATATAAAACAAACGCAACGGTGGCAGAGAGGCCCAATGCAACGGATTGCAAATCCGTAAAACCGCGTGTTCGAATCACGCCCGTTGCTCCAGAACGTTCTGCCTAATCAGCAGATAGTATGACCCGTACGATGAGAAGTGGTGTGATAGCCAAGGGTGGTAGTCTTCTTACCGAAAGGCCGCTAGCAATGCGATAACGGTCCCTGTCGGGAAGCGGGTGGAAGGTGTGTGTTACAAGGCATTGAACCAAACGGGGAGCCGAAGTAACAACGGTGCGAGCCGACATACTAAATTACCGCCGGGGGATGCAGAGCATTTGTGCAGTTGACAACAAATGTTTTTGACTGTATAATACACACAAGTTAGCAAGGTATGGTACCTGGAGGCTTATTAACCCGATGCATTGTGCATCAACGAAAGGAAACTACACATGGCTGCAAAACGCCTCACACGCAAACTCACCGACGTTATTGCTGAAGTTGAAACACAACTCAAGGCACACTATAATGTCACACAAAAAGACCTTGATGCATGGCGAGCCCGCGCCAAGGCCCCGAGTCATCGATTCCCAAACAGTTCAATGATTGCCATTGAAGATCTTTGGATTGACTACGAAGTCCAACGTGATGTGCTACACAAGCACATTATCAACATCATGAAGAAGTGGGATCCACGTA
>Ga0209085_1001063_pt1 | contig 17820 bp, 34 predicted proteins | sample C_131016_EF_Meta_FD_187310 | JGI IMG/M metagenome (GOLD analysis project Ga0209085, IMG submission 187310) | Freshwater microbial communities from Lake Croche, Canada to study carbon cycling - C_131016_EF_MetaG (SPAdes) (version 2) | ecosystem: Environmental > Aquatic > Freshwater > Lake...
TCGCTAAAGTTGAGGTTGTTGACCCAAAAGAATAAGCAGCCTTGGTGTTGACTCTTATCATTGGCTGATTGCTAATCTTGCTGTTGCGACTGGGATTGCACCGTCAGTTTTGATGCAGGAAAGTGATCGGATGATAAACACTATGTTGTTTGCGTTGCAAAGTCAGCGGAGTGAAAATGGCTGAGTCTGTTGTTTATGATGTCAAGGGTTTACTTCGTGAGCTTGACCATCTGCAACCTGGTATGCGTAAGGCTTTAGTTAAGGATGCTAAAGATGTTGCTAAACCGATTGTCACTGTTATCAAACAAAGCATTCCTGTTACTGCACCTCTATCGGGTATGAGTAAAACTGCTAACCCTACAGGTCGTTTAGCGTGGGGTGCAGGTAAGCCTGCTAAGAGTGTGACTACAAAGTTTCGTTCAGGTCGCTCAACTTCTAGATCTATCACACCGCTTGTTTCTGTTTGGGTGAACTCGCCTATGACTGCTATTGCTGATGTCGCTGGTAAAGGTTCTATGCGTAAAGCTAAGAGAATAACTAGCGAGTATGCCTATAAGGGTGGTATAAGGCAACATAGGGTTACAACTCAGGGAAGAACTATGATTCGTGTGTTGAAAGAGCGTAATCTCAATAACTTTGTTTACCCGAATGTTGAGGACAGGATTGATGATGCTCAGGCGGAAGTAAAATTGATTTTAGAGCGTTATGCTCGCAAAGTTAACAGGAAGTTGAACTAATGTCAGTCATTATCAAGCTCTTATCTAAGTTTGACGATTCAGGTTTGAAGAAGGCTAAGAGGGGTTTTTCTGGGCTGACTAAAACTCTTGGTGCTGTTGGTATTGGTTTGAGTTTGAAGTCGATTACAAGCGATTTGGTGGATGCGGCTAAGGCTGCTTCTATGGATCAGAAGTCAACACAGTTGCTGAATAATCAGTTGATTAAGAATGCTAAGGCGACTACTGCACAGACTAAAGCAAACGACAAGTTTATTCAAACTCTCTCTAAACAGGTGGGTATTGTTGATGATGAACTTAGACCTGCTCAGGCTCGGCTCGCTCGTGACACAGGGAGCGTGAAGAAGTCACAAGAACTTTTGAAACTTGCTGTTGATGCTAGTGCAACTGCACAAAAACCTTTGGCAAAAGTTGCGGCTGATATAGGTAAAGCATTTAACGGCCAGACTGGTGCATTGACTAAATTATTTCCCAAACTTAAAGGTTCTAAAGATTTATTTGGCGATTTAAAGAAAATAGTTGAAGGAACTGCAGCAGCTCAAGCAACGCCATTTGACAAGTTAAATCAAACTATGGATGATTTGAAAGAAAAACTTGGCGGAATTATTTTGCCAATTGTCACTGACTTTATAAATAAGATGATGATGCCTGGCGGTGCTATAGATCAGGTTGGTAAGTTTCTTGATGATGTTTCTAACCCTAAAACTGAGGCTGGCAAAACTTTTAGAGATATTAAAGATGCTGTTATGCAAACTATCGGCAGTGTGAGAGATTTCTTTGCTTTGTTTGGTAACGGTAATGCGATGAAGGGTTTTGCTGTTGTTGCAGGAAATCTTATAAAAGCGTTGCCTGCGTTGCTTGCGTTGAAGGGCATTCTGATGCTTGCCTCAGCAGGCAATGCGATTGCTTCATTAGTTACTGCTATAACTTTGATTAAGAATGGTACACCTCCTCCTGGTATTACACCTGTGACAGGTTTAGCAACTAATCCTTTGGTTATTGCTGCTGTTGGAAGTCAGGCTTTGACTTATGGAGCTACGCAGTTAGCACAGGACACTGTTGATAAAGGTTTGGCTGCTAAAGGTTTAAAAGTCAATCTTGCCAATTCTGCGTTTACAGGTGCCATGGCTTTACCTTATGATCCTAATAATCCGTTTGTTCTTGGTCCGAAAAGAAACATTACTCAAAATAATGTGACTATAAATGTTCAGGGTGCAGACCCGAAGGCTACTGTCGATGCTTTAGGTAGGTATTTAAAAACAAATGGTAGTTTGCCTTTTACTTTCCCTAATGGTAAAGCTGGCAGATAATGGCGTTGCCTACTTATGTTGTTGAACTATCTTTTGGCAGTAGCGGTTTCGTTGATGTCACACAGTATGTTCAAAGCGTTTCTATAAGTCGAGGCATTACTCGTGTTATGGATGATTATCCTGCAGGTAGTGTGTCAGTCACTTTTGTTAATAATGCTCGAGTGTTTGATCCGTTGAACACTAGCTCGCCTCTTTGGTATGGTGCTGGCGGTTACACGATGGTTCAGCCTGGTGGCAAGATTCGTGTCTCAAGTAATAGCATTAGAGTTTTTACTGGGTTTGTGCAGGGCTGGGAGTTTAGTTTTGATGAGGCAGGCCTTGATGGCAAGGCTACAGTCATGGCGTTAGATGAAATTTTCAAAATAAATAATGTCACTTTTGATGCTTCAACTGAGGGCATAGTTCAGGACACAGGTTCAAGGATTCAAAAGGTTCTAAATTATTATGGTTTTGGTGCGAGTGAATATTCTGGGGTTGCTGTAGGTAAAACTATTGTTGGTGCTGATGTTCACGCTGCAGGCGATAACGTGCTTGCTTATTTGCAGAATGTTGCTCGAAGTGAACCTGCAGACTTTTACAGTAACGCTTCAGCTGTAATGCAGTTAGAGGATCGTAGTTTCGCTAACTTGACTTGGACTAACTCGACTAGAAATAACCTAATCAAATACCCTAATTCTTTGAGTCAAGATACAACCGTTACTTCGCTTGATGGCGGTACAGGTTTAGGTGACGGCTGGATTTACGGCTGGCAACCTGGCACTGCAGCAACTTATTACACTGGCGGAACAGTGAACACTGCTGAAGTGACTCTTTCGACTAGAGACTTTTATTATCAGGAAGTCAATCAACCTAAAATCAATCCTGACGGTACTGCGACTAAGTATGTGTTTTCTGCATGGTTTAGAGGTCAAGGTTTGACTGGTGCAGGTATTTCGGGAAACTTTACTTTGCTTGATAGCACTGCGACTTCTCTTGTTTCTCAATCTATGGTGGCGAGTGCTGCTTCTAGCACTGCGTGGACTCAAATGAAGGGTACAGCCTCTTATGTTGGTGCTGGCACTGTTGCAGGGTTTAGGGTTTCTGTTTCTGCACCTGGCACTGCTGTTGCATATAACTTTATTGGTAATGGCTGGCAGGTTGAGCGTGGCACTGTTATCGGCAGTTATTTTGATGGCACATATAATCCTTTTACTTCTACTCCTTCAACTGCGTATGTTTCTGGTTCGACTGTAAACAATGTGGGCTGGAGTGAATTACAGTGGGCGAGCGATTCAGGTTTGGTAACTAGCACGGCTGCAAGTGCTACTGCTCCTGTAATCAACTATTTCGCTGATGTCAACAGTCAAAGCTCTGTTGGTAGTACCGCTATACCGTTCACTGATCTAAATGTTGTTTACGGTGGAGAGAACTTGTATAACAGCATTCAAGTTGTGGGTATAAACGCTGTTTCTAATGCTTCGGACACTGCGTTGATTAGTCGTTATGGTTTAAGGGAGTATAGTCAGCAAGATAATTTGACTACTTCTTTGACTCGTACAGCAGAGATTGCAAGCAAATATTTAGATGCGTATAAGTACCCTGAATATCGTGCAGAGCAGATAACTGTTGCTTTGGAGTCCTTGACTAGTGGACAACAAAACTTAGTTTTAGCGATAGAGCTGCGAGATGTTGTTAGAGTGCTGTTCAAACCGTCTAATACTGGTGCTGTTGTCGATAAGTATTATGAGGTTATCGGTGTTGATAGTCAGATTGACACTGAGAGACATCACATCACTTATCGAGTCTCTTCTCTAGAGAACCTTGGTTTATCGTTTTAGTTGACATAGTAAACTTGAGGTTTAGGAGACCTAATGACTGAGCCGAAACAACCGTCTAATCAGAGTTTGCTGTTGCAGATTGTGCGTGACATTGAAATCTTGAAGATTCAGAGTATTCAGATTCTTGAGGCTTCTAAAGATCATGAGAACAGGATTAGAGACCTTGAGAGGCAACTCAACAGGAATGCTTGGGTGCCTTCGTTGATTACTGCCGTTGTTACTTCGTTTATTGTTTACTTGATTAGTAAAGGATTTGTTGCATGATAACTCCAGGCGACTATGACATCACCGCATATCAAGGTGCAGACTACGATCAACTGTTCACTGTAACTCAAGGCGGTACAGCGTTGAATTGGACAGGTTACACTGCGAAGATGCAGGTGCGTGAGGCAGCCGATTCAACAGCATACTTGTTGAACTTGTCTAACGGTTCAGGCATAACTTTAGGTGGCACTGCAGGAACTATTTTGGTCAACATTAGTAACGCTCAGTCAGCTGCAATCAGTTCAGGTTCATTCGCATACGATTTAGAGTTATTTGCTGGTAGCGGTCAGGTGACAAGAATTTTGCAGGGTGCTTTCAATGTGATAGGAAATGTGACTAGATGAGTACAACAACCGTAACGACAACAGAGACAACAGTTCTAATCACTTTAGATAATGCAGGTGTTCAAGGCATACCAGGTGTTAACGCTGTTGTTGCCGTTACAGCACCTATAACAAACTCAGGCTCTAGCGGTTCAGCGGTTATTGGTATAAATCAGTCAGCATTGAGCCTCACTAAGTCACAGATAACAGATTTCACTTCGGGCACTGTTGCTTCGGCAGGTACAGCACAACAATCAGGTACAGCCGTTTATAGCTTGACATCAGGCACAGCAACTTATGCGACTATTTCAGGAACTGCCGTATCTATCTCAGGTTCAATAACTAAATCTCAAGTGTCTGACTTTACTTCGGGAACTGTCACCTCTGCCTCAACAGCACAACAATCAGGAACAGCCGTTTATGCAACAACTTCAGGCACTGCAACATATGCGACAACATCAGGCACAGCTGTTTATGCGACAACCTCAGGCACATCAGTATCAATCAGCGGAAGCATAACTAAAAGTCAAGTTTCAGATTTTACTTCTGGAACAGTCGCAAACATTTCAGGAACAGTAGCACAATCACAAGTCACTTCTCTAGTCACTGATCTAGCGAACAGGGCTATCCTAAACGCTGCAAACACTTTCACTGCAGGCGGTCAGATTATTGCTTCAGAAAGCGACACAGTAAAACCTCTAACTTTGCGTAGAGCATCTGCAACAGCGGTGGCGAGCTATTTGGATTTTCAAACTTCCACAGGAACATCCATTGCGAGCGTTTCTGTTCTAGGTTATGGAAACTTTCCTAGAGTATCGGCAGGTTCAGCGTCTGATTTAGGTTATGCAATTTTAAGCGTAAATACTGGTTCTCCAATAATCACAGGAGCAGTAATTAGAGGTGCAGCATCTCAGACAAGCTCATTGCAGGAATGGCAGAACAGCGGTGGAACAGCTTTGACAACGATAGCCTCTAATGGTCAAATTGTTGCTTCACAAGGTATAAATTTAACTACTATTCGTGGTGGTGATTCGATTACTGCAATTACTATCTCAAATAATCGTGGCGTTACTGTAGGAAGCAACGTTGCAATTCAAGGTGGTGGAAGTGCTGTTTTAGGTATTGCTAACGCATCAACAATTCCTAACGGTACACCTGTTAATGGTGGAGTTCTATATGTAAATACTGGTGCTCTAAACTATCTTGGAACTTCTGGTGTTGCTCAACAAATAGTTGCTGCTGATGGTTCTGTAAAACATACTGCACCTACTCTTGGAACTATTGGTTTAATTATTCAAGGTGCTGTTTCTCAATCCGCTAACTTGCAAGAATGGCAGAACTCTGGTGGAACTGCGTTAGCAAGCGTCAACACTGCTGGAGGATTCTTTTCTCCAACATTTACTTCAACAAATTCATACTCTGTAATGGGTGAAGCTAACGGTGGTGGAAGCATTCGTTTTGCTAGAGCCACTGGAACAACTGCTGCACCTACAAATCAAGTAAGACTTCAAATTATTGCTGGAACTACTGGCTCTAAACTTGTTGCAGTGTCTCCAACTGGAGTTGTCTACACTATTTTAGATAACATCGTCTAATAGGAAGAAGGAACATGATGTCTGAATTTCAAGTATCAAACGAATACAAGCTACAAACTCTAAACTCTCGTTTAGAGCAGTTGAATATTGAAGGCTGGAGTAATGAAGAAGCAAGAACTGTTGCTGAAGCTATTGGTAATTCTGATGAAGTAGATCGTTTGACAGCGAACATTGCGATTATCAAGTCTGCTATCGTTGCGGTTCAAGCACAGATAGATAATTTAGCGTAAAACTTGTTTTGATAGAATTGCTTTATGACAGCAATCTATTTTGAACCTTTTTCCCCTAAACTTCGTGGCGATGAGTTCGGCAATCTAGCACCATATAGGAACGGTAGACCGCATAGAGGTCAAGACTGGCATCCTGCAGAGAAGTCACCTATTCACGCTATAACTGACGGCACAGTTTTTCTAAACGAATGGACTGATGGGCTTGGCTGGATTGTCGTTCATTCTGCTAAAGATGGACACTTCGTGCTTTATGCTCACCTGGCTAAACAGTCAGAGCTGAAGAAGGATGACAAGGTTGTTGGTGGCAAGACTGTTATTGGTTTAGTTGGTGGTGGAAAGAACACGCCTAGCGGAACATTTTCGACTGGAGCTCATCTTCATTTGTCTATTGGTAAGGCTAACAAGTCTTGGAGTAATCCTGCAATACACCTTTGTGCCTATGAGCAGTTAGTTGATCCATTGAAACACATCCTAGAAAACACAGGTAAATAATGCGTATTATTCTTGACAGATTCAAAGCTGTTGTCGGTGTGCTATCTGAACTGGTTTGGCGTGGAATTGGTATCTTCCTGTTTATTTTGGGCGGTTCGGCTGGTGTTGGTGCAGCGTTAACAGGTTCATGGATAAACGGTGTTTTAGTTGCTTGGGGAACGCTGATGCTTTCAGTTGTTGCTGCTATCGGTTACGCTATCGCCACTACAGGCAAAGTTTCTAGAGCAGATGTCGCTAAAGGTGCTAATGACGCAATTCAAAAGGCTGAACAGGCAGAGGCCGCTAAAAAGGCGTAAAAGGCTCGTACAGGCCGTTTGAAAGCGTTTTTGACCCTAATCTTGCTCATACCGTCTTAGTTTTTGGCGTTGTTGAGGTGTTGTGCCTCCCCAAATCCCTGATTCCTCATACATGCCAACTTTTAGGCACTTATCCATCACAGGGCATTCCATGCAAATCTCTCGAGCCGTAACAATAGCCTGATTCCGTAGCTTAGAGTCCCCGAGTGCACCGATGTCGTCTGGGAAAAAGATTTCAGGAACTTTCTCACATTCCACGCCACCTAAATCTGTTATTGCTTCGTGTAGATCTAAGGTGATGCGATTTAGTTGCATGTCAGTGGCCATGTTTAGAGTTTAGTTATGACTAACCCTAAAATTCAGCAAATACTCGACGAACAAACTCATCTCGGCAACTTTGAGAATCAATCCCCTGAATGGTATGAACTTCGTAACCGTGAAGGCGTTATTTCAGGCAGCGAAATCGGCACAATCCTAGGACTCTCACCATGGACATCAGCAGTAACTCTTTGGGCAGAGAAAACAGGCAAGATTCAACGCTCAGTTACACCTAACACTGCGATGAGATTAGGAACACTTGTTGAACCTGCTATCCGTCAGCTCTACATTGAATCACATCCGAAGCATGTTGTTGAAGAGGTTGGGACTTATGCTTCCAAACAGTACGACTGGATGCATGCTAACCCTGACGCTATTTGTTTAGATGATGAGGGCAACGGTTATGTGCTTGAAATTAAACACACTGCAACATATTGGGATAGCATTCCTGAACACTATAAGGCTCAAGTGTTTTGGTACATGTATGTTTTTGATTTGAAGAAAGCAGTTTTTGCTGTAGTCAATGCAGGTAGATATAAAGAATATGAACTTGTTTGGGATGACTTCGAGTTCGCTGCAATCTTGCAGGCTGTAACAAAGTTTAGATCTTATGTTCTCGACAACATTCAACCCGATTGGGATGGCAGTGAGTCAACTTATGAGACTATTCGGCAACTCTCTCCTGGTATTGAGTCTCGTGATGAAGAGCTTGGAACTCTTGGTGTCGAGTTGATGAACGCTCAAACAGATTTTGAGTCTGCTGAAACGCATTTGCGTGAAATGAAATCTCGGGTTATCAGTGCGTTGAATGGTGCAAAGAATGGTTGCATTGACGGTCAGGTTGTTGTCACATTATCTCAGCGAGCAGGTAACGCTCCATTCCTAACAATAAAGAAAGCGAAATAAAAATGAAAATAAGTGATGTAAAAGGTTTAACTGTCGGCAACAAGATTGCCATAGTTATTCGTAATGAGAAAACAAAGTCAACAGAAATCTCTGGCATTTGTTCAGGCATTCAAATTCTACAAAATGACTGTGTTGGTGTGACTGTGACTGGTTTAGGGCAGTGGATTTGGTTAGAAAAAAACATGAGCGTAACTTGGAGTGATAACTAATGGCGATGTTTGACCTTTCACAATACCAAACTGCACAAGAACGAATCGACCTGTTCTGGCAGAGATACCCGAACGGCAGACTAAACATCGAGCTCGTCTCATTCGCACCTGAGCAGGTAGTGTTTAAAGCCGAGGTGTATCTAAACAGGGAGGATGTTGATCCTGTGACAGTTGACTACGCTGAAGAACGCTTAGGAAGTTCACCTGTAAACAAAACTTCGTTTGTCGAAAACTGCTCTACCAGTGCAATCGCCAGGGCAATCTCATTACTTGGCGGAGAGTTCAGTCCTAAAGGTAAACGACCTAGTGCCAGCGAGATGAGCAAAGTGAACAGGCTCAATGAACCTGTACCTGCACGAAACTGGGGAAGTGCTTTAGATAATATCAATGACATTGAAGGCCTGCGATCTCTATACAATGAGGCGAAACAAGGTAAAGCACCTACTGCTATTCTTGAAGCAATCAAAGGGAAGGCCGATGGAATCACTGGAGCTGCTAAAGCAAGTTAACATTCTTTCGGCTCATGTCAGGGAGTTGGCGGAGTTGATTGCGAGCCTGCGTGATGAACCTGTGTTGCGTGGCAGGATTCTGGTGCGGTTGAATGAGCAGACTTTGAAGCTCAACACACTTATTGCTCACATGAATTAGGTGTTTCCGCTGTAGTTGTGGTTAGATGTTTCTTACTAAGTAAGGACAAAACATGACTGTTCCAAAAGATAATCCTGAACACATTTTTAAGCCGTGCGTTTGGTGTGCAATCCCTGTCAGCGTAAACCTGATAACAAAGCGTGTTGCACGAAATGCAGTTGACCCTTATGCCTGCCGTGATTGCCGTGATGATCGTATCGACATTCAGCGTAACAAGCGTTGGAGACATAAGACTTTGGGCATTATTGTTTGCAATCCTTGGCCTTATGAGTTGGATGAGTTGTGGCGACCTATAACCGATGACGGCGACCTTTATCGACCTGGTGAACGCATTTGTGGGTTGAAAGATTGTGTCAGGTTGGTGCATGTTATACCTCCTGAAGTGCCGACTATAAGTGACATGGAAATGATTTTATTGATGCATGAGATGCAACAACACAAGAGAGCAAGGACAAAATAATGAACGATTTATTTGAAATAGAAACTTCGCAAATTGATTTGCACTTTATTGATCCACATAAAATTCGTGTTGAGCAGTTTACAAGCGGTGAGATTCAAAAGATACAACCTAAAGTAAGCAAGGCTGTTTGGCGGCCTGCACCTGGCAGAAAGTTAGGTTTTTGCGTATTTCATGGGAATGATTTGCTTGGTGTTGCTTTTCTTGCTTCACCTGTAATCAATCTTGGGGCTAGAGATGAAGCCTTAAATATGCCAAAGGATTCTTCTGCTAAAGGTAAAGAACTTAGGCATTATGCAGATTTATCTGTTTGTGTTGCTACTCAGCCTTTTGGATGGCATTGGAATGGTGGCAAACTTATTGCCTTAATTGCAACTACATTAGGGGATTTTTGGTTTGAACGCTATGGGGATGAACTAAAAGGAATCATCACAACTTCTTTATGGGGTAAAGGGTCTCAATATAACAGGGTATATAAGTTTTTAGGTTATACCAAAGGTTTTGGTCATGAGCATATTTCTGAAGAAAGATATAGAGAGATGATGGTATGGCTTAAAGATAATGGAATCAATCCACCTAGTAGCAGATTTGGTGCAGGAAGTAATCCAAGAATGAGAAGAATTATGGCCTATAAAAAGGCTTCTGGTGAGAAATCCTTAAGTCTTGTTCATGGTAATAAACGGGGCATTTACTATCATCCTGCTAATAATCCGCAAAATAGACAGGAAGTCATTGATTTTTGGTTTGAGCGTTGGGGTAAACCTAGATTTGATAGAACTAAAGATTTACAGGCACCTTATACTTCTGGTCTTCAATTAAAAGAAAATGGACAATAAATAATGGGTTATAGAGAGATGGATTTAGTTTGGGATGAATCTCAAGCTACAAAAACAGACAAGTTAGTTCTGCTTGCAATTGCTCGAAGGTATAAACCTGGTGTAGGTGCGTGGCCTAGTCAAGATTATTTAGCCAAGATTTGTGGCGTTGACAATAGATCTATTAGAAATAGTATTCGCCGCCTTGAAGCGTTGGATGAGTTGAAATGGGTTAGAGGAAATAATCTCTCTAAGAAAGCGAATTTGTATTGGATTAAGTGTATTGAAGTGTCAAAAACTTCCGCTGACTTTGCGACAGAATCTTCCGCTGTTTCTGCAAAAACTTCCGCTGAAAACGACAAAAACTTCCGCCTATTAAATAAACAAATAAATAAAGTAAATGAAGAGCGTTTTTTTGATTTTATGAAGAATTTTCCTGATGCAACCGTTAGTGAAGATAAGGTCTATCGTGCATGGACTAAGGCTCTCACCAAGAACGCTAGCGAGGATTTACTTGTTACTGCTTCGCAGTCAAATAGGGAAATGCTTGAACCTGATGCTTGGTTGAACTTTGAGAAGTGGAAGAGCTATAAACCTGAGGTTGATGAGATAGCGATGTTGAGAGAGAGGGCAATCTGATGAATGCAGATTATTTGAATGAGCGTCGAGTGCTTGGTGGTTTGATGGAGTTGGGTGATGAAGCGTTTTTTGATGACATGGTGTGGGATGTCAAGTTTTTTGATAACACGAATATGCAGAGGGTGATGCAGCTTATCTTAGATCAGGTTGCTGTTGGTGAACCGTATGACAGGTTTACTGTGTTGGTGAAGGCTCAGAGGGTGTTTGCTGGTGATGTTCGTTTGCAGGAGGACATTATTGATTGTTGGACTGATAAGGCGTTTACTTTGCATGACCTTCGTTTTTGGCATCGTTTGGTTGTTGAGGGCTGGCAGTTTCGTGCGACTGCTTTGCAGGCGAAGATTATTCAGGAGCAACCTGAAAACGCTGGTGAGGCTATTCAGGCGTTGTCTGACATTTATGCTGTGTCAAATACTTTGGAGGCTTTGAAAACTGTGCAGGAAGATTACCAAGAGCATTTGAAGGTTCGTGAGGAGGGTGTCGCTTTGTTACCTACTGGTGAGCCGAGTATTGACAAACTGTTGGGTGGTGGCTGGAGGAATGGTATTTATGGTATTGCTGGTAGGCCGAAGCAGGGTAAGTCGATGGTGATGTTGCATTTTGCTCGTAAGCTCGCCGAGCAGGGTAAGAGTGTGTTGTTTGTTTCGTATGAGATGGAGAAACATCAGGTTTATGACCGTTTGCAGGCCGCTATCTTTGGCATTGATAGTAATGAGATTGCTAAGAATCAGTTTGATAAGAGTTTCGATAAGGAAACTGTGAAGGCAGGGCAGGCGTTGATGCCTGGCAGGTTGGTTGTGGTTCATCCTAAGGATCGTGATGTGACTGATTTGGAGCAGTTGATTGTGCAGGCTAAGAAAAAGTTGGGTGGGTTGGATGCTGTGTTTGTTGATTACGCTCAGATTATGACTTTACCTAAGCATGGTGGTAGTGAGGCTGAGATGCATTCACAGTTGTCTAGTCGTTTACAGTTGATGGCTGCGAAGGTTGAGTTGCCTGTGATTACTGGTTTGCAGTTGCGTAAGCCTGAAACTTTGAATGATAAGAAGGTTCCTGGTACTAACGATATTGCTGGTAGTGATAAGTATGCGAGGGATGTTGTGGGTATTTTCTATATTGTGCGTTCTCACATGGATGGTGATGATGGTTATGGTATTGGTAGTGAGTTGATGTTGAAGTTGTCGACTAGCAGGTTTACTCCTGATGGTGTTGCTCGTTTTGTTGCTGAAGATAAGTTCAGTCGTATAGTGCATAAAGAGTGGAGGTAGTGCTGTGCAGGATAATCAGGTTGAGTGTGTTCGCTGTGGTTACAGGTGGGTTGTGAATGCTGAGAAGAGGGGTAGACGGGATTTGAAGTGTATTAGCTGCCGTATCAAACCTGCGACTTCTATTCAGTATGGCAAGTTGCGGTGCATACCTCATCAAGGCCTGCTCAGTAACTCGTTAGATCCGATTGATTCGAATGGTTCGGCAGTGTTGCCTGGTGTTAGGGTTTGTGGTCATAGGGATTGTGTGAACCCTACACACATTGTCAGTCCGTAACAATAGAATGTTTGAGTATCATCAAAACATTTATTTATTTAGAAAGTGAAAAAGTATGGCTGTAATAAAAGTTAGCGGTAAGGTTTCAAAAGTTTTCGGTGCAAGCAATCAGGGTTTGAACTTGGTTGAGTCGTATAAGTCTGCAACAGGTGAAGATTACACTCGTAGTTATACTGTTTGGTTTGCTGTTGCACACAATCAAACTGAAGGCAGCGAAGTAACCGTTTACGGTCAGTTGTCGACAAAGATTGAAGATTATGAAGATCGTAATGGCCAGCCTGCTCGTAAAGTAAAGCTCGATATCAATAACGCTCAAATTGATGTTCCTCCTGCACCTGTCTTGTCTGCACCGTTCTAAACGATGCGTTCATGGATTGTAGGTTTTCTTTTTGGCCTGCTGTTCATCACAGATTCCTTGTTTACAGTTCAACCTCTATCATTCCTAAATGGCGTGGTAGGGGTTTTCTGTTGGGCTGTGATTATTCTTAATTATTATGGCGAGAGATAGTTTTAGTTTTACGGTATTTGGGGTTGAGCCTGCACCGCAAGGCTCTAAGAAGTATGTCGGCTCTAGGAAGTCTGCTGCAGGTAATTTGATTCCTATGATTGTTGAGTCGTCTCCTCGTTTGCCTGCTTGGAGGAAGGCTGTGGCTGATGCGGTGATTCAGGCGATGATTGATAGTGGGGATGATTCTAAGTTTGATGGTGCAGTGAAACTTGAGGCAGTTTTTTATTTGACTCGTAAGCCGTCAGTAAAGAGAGCTCATCACACTGTGCCACCGGACATCGATAAGGTGTTAAGAAGTTTGCTAGATGGGATTACGGCACGATCTAAGTCAGGTCAGATTCTTGGTGTTTGGGGTGATGACAGTCAAGTGGTAAGGCTAGAGGTTAGTAAGGTTTATGCGACTGGTGAGCCTGGTGTGGCTGTGACTATCTCCAACTATCCCTAAACTTGTGTATTTTCGGTTACATTTGGCTTTGTAACATTTCGGTTACAGTCATAAATGTCTTGCAGTTTTAGCGTGTTTTGCACTAGCCTAGGTATATCAATCAAACGGTTGATATAGGACAAACAAAGGACAAGAAATGCAGAAGTCAACTACGGAACTAAAGAAGTTTGATTTAGTCGCTCATCCAAATGGTCAAATCTATCAAGTTGAAAGTGTGACTTGGGTTGGTGGAGATAACTACAGAATCGATGTCAAGGCAAAATTCGGAAGCAAATCTTTTATTGCTGATGTTCACACTATGTGTGAAGTAGTAATGAGTTACCCAAGCAAGGTGGTTGCATAATGACTACTCAACAAATCTGGCAGTTGCTGGAGATTTATCGTTCCATGCAGGTTGCTAACACGATGATTGCATACAACAACGCTTTTGAAGAGCTACACACTTTCATTGAAGAGAACTGTTTGAAGGTAGGTGCATAATGTCTGAACAACTATTCCTAAAAGCGGTGAACGCTTATCGTGCGTGGATTGAGTGTGGCAAAGATTTTGTCAATCATGCAGACTTGTTTGAGTTCTGGGATTCTGCTGTTTACGATTACGCTGATGCAATTCATGTGAAGCGTGCTCAAGCTGTGTCTCATGTTGTTATGGCTATGAAGGTGTTGCGATGAAAGTCTTAAATGAGATCATGTTGGGTTTAGCGTTCTTCCTGGCGTTCGTTTTGATAATGAACTTCATCGCTTTATGTGCACAGATTGACTTAGTGTTTTATGCGATTTGTGCTGCAATCATTTATGCTGTCGTTATTTATTGGAGGACATTGAAGTGAGTGAGACTGTTACTCGTAGAGATCATGCGGAGCGTGTTCGTGAATACTATCGCCAGCAAGGTGCAGAGCGTGAACAGCAACGCATCATTGCTTTGTTGAAAGAGCAGAAAGTTATCCGTAACTGTGCTGCAACAGATTTACTAGTGTTTGTGAATTGCGACAATTTTGAAGTTCTGTATTTGAAGGGAGTTAAAGATGCCTGATTTGACGAAGCGTGAAAGTGCATACTTTATTGCCACTGCAATCATTGCTCTAACAATCTTGTTCGGCAGTTTGTTCCTTTGGGATAAGACTCAACATGACTGCTTCAGTAAGTATGACGATGAGCAGACTGCAATCAGGATGTGTGAGCTGTGAAACGCATACACATTCAACATGGTGTTTTGCCTTACCCTAGACGGTTGCTTGCTCTTGATGCGATCTATACCTGGCGAATCAATGAGCAGAAACGATTGAAAGCAATAGTTTTCCAAGGGCAAAGTTTTAGAGAGTTGCAACTCATTACAGGTTTACCTCCTGCAGCCTGTTTTGAGATTGTATCGGGCAAAGCAGAGATAGATGATTACCAAGTCAAGGCAGGATTTAGAACAATAACTAAGAGAGAGAAATAAATGATTTGTTTGAACTGTAAACCTGACTGCCAGTGTAAGCGTACTAACGCTGTAAACATTTTTAGTCGAGAATATAAGGCTGGTGAAGTTGCAGGTCGTAAGGCTGAGGCAGAGCGGACCTCGGAGGCTCTAATCGAGCTTGAGAGAGCAGAGATAATCTCTAACGCTCAAATGCAGGCTGTGTTTGACCTGATTTTAGAGAAACTTACTGATGCGATGGATATCGACTGATGCTTGACTTGATTTGTGGGATTGTTCTCGGGGTTGTCGTTAGTATTGTTGGATTGTTGGGGTTGAGTGTGTTCATGGCGTATGTCACACAATCTCACGATGATGCGGAGTTACATAATGATGACTAGAGCGATAGAGCAGGCAGTGAAGCTGTTGCGTGACGATAACCTTGTCTGGAGTGCAGACATTGAGGACATCAAAGGCGACATTGTTGCGTTGTTGTTTGCCTCGGCTGCACAAGGCGACATCATTCAAACACTTGCAGATAACCTGGCGAAGAAGATTTGCTGTTTCGAGGACCAAGAAACCTTTGTGAACAGTTATGACCTCAACTTAGAGAAGCGTGATGCTTGAAGATCTAGCAATACCGACAAGGCACACGACATGTCGTGTTAGGACTGTTGGGGCTGACATGTCTGACAAAGATAAAGCTATCTTTGAGCAGGCTGTGATGAACCCTGAATGGCCTTGTAAAACTTTGAGCAACGAGTTGTTGAAGCGTGAAGTAAAGATTAGTGACACGGCTATCAAACATCACAGGGAGAAGCGTTGCTCATGTTGGAAGATTTAGTTACACCTGCACCAAAGATTATTCCTCCCGAGGGCTGGCATCCATCAGTTGAATTTGACGCTAATGGCGGTGAAGCGACTTTGCCTGCAACTGTTGAAGGTGAGAGCGTTGACATAAACGGTTTCCTACTTGATGCAGGTATTGATGTTACTCAGATTGACATTATTGGTGAGCCTAGGATTTCACGCTGGCAGGTTGCTAGACCATTTCCGTTAGAGCCGATGTGGATGACTGCCGTCAGGATTCGCTGGAGAGCTAAAAACTCTCAAATCGATTTACCTTTGCTTTATTCGCTTGTAAAGAAAACTAAACCTGCCGTTCATAAGAAAGTTGATTCAGGTCGAGCGTTAGTTGTTTTGTGGGCTGACTTACAGGTTGGCAAAGTAGATCATAGAGGTGGCGTTGAGGCGATGATGGCGAGGGTTGCTGAGACACAGTCACGCCTTATTGCTTTGGTAAAGAAGAATAAACCTGAGCGTATTGTGTTCGCTGATGTTGGTGACACTATCGAAAACTTTGGCAATGTCGCTGACCTTCATCAGCTCGCAACAAATGACCTTAGTTTGATGCAGCAGGTTGACTTGGCTACTTCGATGGCTTGGGAGACACTCAAGGCGTTGAGCAAGTACGCTCCGATAACTTATCTAAGCGTAGGAAGTAATCACTGCCAATTTAGAATCAACAAGCAGAAGGTCGGCAACCCGATAGACGACTGGGCCATACACATCGGCAGAACACTCGCCAGACTAAGCAAAGAAGTAGGGCTAAACATTACATTCTTTGAACCAAACAAACACGATGAGTCTCTTGCTCTCGATGTGTTCGGTGATGGTTTCCATGTTCTAGGCATGGTGCACGGCCATCAGGCAAACAACCCAAACATGATTCCAGATTGGTGGAGAAAACAATCCTTCGGCAAACAACCTGTAACCGCTGCAACAGTCCTAGTGTCAGGTCACTTCCATCACCTTCGGGTTCAGGAACTTGGATCAACTAACAGAGGCACATCACGGTTTTGGGTTCAAGCAAGCACACTAGACAACGGCTCAAATTATTACAAACTGACATCAGGTGAAGATAGTCAACCTGGACTGACATGTTTCGAGCTACAGCGAGGCATAGACTTTACAGGAACAGTTTGGAAGATTTAGGGGCTGGAATGGTTTCGACAGTTTGTAAAGCCACAAGTGGAGACATACTGGACTCGAGTTCGACTCTCGACAGCTCCACAAAGGAAGGTTAGTCATGCCAAATTATGTTTTCTACTGCAATAACTGCGATGCCGAGAAAAGCATTACAGTGCAAATAAATGACGAAATAGAACCTCCATACTGCAACAACTGTGAGCAAGACATGACTCGACAATTCGGGATTCAAACAATTAGATTTATTGGTTCTGGCTGGGCGAAGAATGATTCGTGAAGTGTGTTCCTGCGGTGCAGAGTTCGAGACAGACGACAGAGAAGCAATAACCTTAGTCAAGTCATGGCGTAAGACACACAAGCATTCAGAAAGGCCGTCAGAGCCTCACCAGAGAGATGCAGTAGTCCTTAGTAACACAGACATTGCTTTAGGTTTTCAAAGCGTCTACGAGCCGTCAGAGGATGAATGAGCAGATTCCCTAAACCCTGCCTAGTGTGCAATGTCCTGACAACAGGTGCAAGCTACTGTGCAACACATCAACACGCTATAGATCAGCGAGAGAAACAACGACAAGCAATGCGTAAAGCAGGCAAGGCGTACCTCTACAATGATGCAAACTATAGGAGGGTACGGGCATACCTGAAGATGAATGCGACACACTGTCACATCTGCAAGAAGGCGTTCACTAATCGAGATGAGATTACAGCGGACCATCTTGTGCCAGGCGAAATCAACAGTCCATTAGATGCAGCACATAAGCTCTGCAACTCTAGGCGAGGCAACAAGCCACTCACCTAAACACATCAAAACTAATTTTTAAACCCATCAAAGGCCTAGGGGTCAACAGTGGGGCGGGTCTTTTTTGTTTTTGTGTTTTGTTTCTACAT
>Ga0209085_1001065_pt1 | contig 17809 bp, 14 predicted proteins | sample C_131016_EF_Meta_FD_187310 | JGI IMG/M metagenome (GOLD analysis project Ga0209085, IMG submission 187310) | Freshwater microbial communities from Lake Croche, Canada to study carbon cycling - C_131016_EF_MetaG (SPAdes) (version 2) | ecosystem: Environmental > Aquatic > Freshwater > Lake...
TGTCTTATTTTATTATATGATATGTCTCTATCAGTTTTAGCATCATTATAGGATATATCAAAACCATAAATATCTCTTGTTTTTTTTTCAACTGTTTTACTATAACCAATAGAACGATTTAAAGGAGTTTCATAGGTTCTCCCTTTTGCATATGTAAGTTTAGGAAAATTATATGTAAAGTCGGGAACATCTGTTTCAATATGTTTGTATGTATTTAAATTTACCATATCTTTTGTATTATGTTCAATACGATTTCTAAGTTGAAATTGTTTTGGAGGGATTCTTACTCCACCAGCATATTGAAATGTTGGATCCATCTAAAAGAAGATTTGTTATTATTATTAAGAAGATAAATGTTTTTAATCCCTTTTATATACAAAAAAAACAAAGGATTATATGATATTCATATATTTCATATATTTTTAAATAAAGGTAAAATATTTTTAAAAAATGATTTCATTGACGAATTTTTAAATGAAAATGAATTATATTATAATAAAAAAGTAATCCAAGATGATTATTGTTTTATAGAAATTGATACAGAAAAAACAAATATATCATCATTTTACACATATAACGAAAACTCAGATGTAGAATGTTGGAGAAGATTTGTTTGTATTGGTGAGAACGATAATTTACATATAGATTCTACAAATCCCGAATTTATTCAACCTGTTTTGAAAATTATTAAATCTTTTTCTTTAAAGAACCATTTTAAGACTTAACACATATATTATATATAATGAATAGGAACAAAACCGTAAGAAGAGCTCACGACCTTAGCGGTTCCACAACAATATTTCGTGACTATTCATTAAATGAAGGATTACAGAAACTCTTAACACAAGAGTCTGAAATCGCTTTCAAGAAACCTTGGCATAGGTTAGAAAGAGGACTTCGTTTAAATCGGCTTCGTTTATTCTGTGAAACGATGAAAAACACAAAGGGATTACAAGAAAAAGAAACAACTGCTTTATTACTTTTGTTAACAAAAGCTCTAGAAAAAAAAGTATTAAATTCAAAAAATGCGGTAATATATGATATAGAAACAGAAAAAATAACAGAAATTAAAAATTTAGTTATGCATCAAAATGCTGAAGGCGAATATAGTTTTCAGATTTTAGATAAACCTATAAGAAATAGCATAACGATGAGAAGAAAACCTGATACACCAAGACTACCTTTAAATAAAGATACTAATAATACATCGGTTTAAACTTATACTGATGTATATTTTCAGTAAAGTTGATAGAAAATATGTTAGGAAATTATACCAACATGTTTTCTATAGTGGCTAAAATTGCTAAAAAACAAGAAGAGTATTTGCCTTTACCATCACATGAAGATCTTCAAAAGAAATGGCGAGTTCAAATGAATACATCTATAGAACAATTGTCTGGAGAATCTAAAGATTCTCTAGAAAAAGTTCAAGATACATTATTTAACATAGTAGAACTATTTCAAAAACACGCATCATTTGATAGAAGTTATGAAGAAACAAAAGAAATTGTCAATGGTATCTTTATTGCGAATCAAGTAGAACAGAGAAGTGAAAAGTGGTATGAAGATATGCAACACATGATAACAGCAAGTGAGTTTTCTAAATTATTTGATTCAGAACGTTCAAGAGGTCAAATGGTTCTTTCAAAGATTACTCGACAAGAAAAAAAATCTTTTCCTACTGCTTGTCGAACAGAATATATGAATGCAATAGCATGGGGTGTTCGTTTTGAACCAGTAGTAAGAATGCATTTAGAAGAGTTATGGAATTGTAAAATTTATGAATCTGGTAGACTAAAACACAAAGAAAATAATCATTTAGGTGCAAGTCCTGATGGTATTATTATAGATTGCGATGATAAAAAACGGTATGGGAGACTAGTAGAAATTAAATGTCCATATACACGTGAAGTTGGTAAAAAGATTCCATTTGAATATTGGTGTCAGATGCAAATTCAAATGGAAGTGACTCATTTGAATGAATGTGAATATGTAGAAGTTGAAGTAAAATCGAAAGGTCCAAAAAAAATGGATATCGTGTTTGACGATAACGATATAATTAAATACGTATACTTATTTGAAAAAGATAGTGATTATAAATATGCTTATACACTTGAAGAAAAAAAAGAATTAATTCTTAAAGAATATGAATTTGTTGAAACAATTGAATATTGTATAAAACAATTATATAATATTCTTGTAAAAAGAGATTACGATTGGTATGAATCTACAAAGCCTTTACAAGAAAAATTTTGGTCTGATGTAAAGGATAGTTCTTTTGTTTTACCAGAATCAAAACGAAAAAAAGTAAAAGAATGCTTAATTATTGATGAATAATTTTATTATCTTCTTCTATGATAGATGGATTCCGGTGGTGCGTTTAGAAGACCTAAAATGCCTTCCTTTATTAGAAATAAATTACCCTCCTCTAGCATGGGTATGCCTAAAATACCTTCGTTTGATTTGTCTAAATTCTCAAAAATGTCTTCATCAGCAAATAACTCTAAAACAAATTCTAAAACCCCTTCCACAAAACCAACGATTGTTCAAATTATATTATTGATTCTTTTTAGTTTCTTTTTGGGAACATTAATGTTTTATTTACATAATAAAGAATCTAATAAAGATGCTATTAAAAATGGAATTCTGGTTGTTTGTATTATGATAGCTGCAATAGGAATAACAGGATTTTTACATTTGAATATAAATATATATGATTTATTGCTGGCATCAGAAATTAATATTTTATGTTTATTCTTATTTTTAAGTTATATTGGTGTAACAACATTTGGTTCTTGGGGTTCTTTTGTAGATATTGGAACTTATGCCAAAGATTTATTTAGTGTTATTAAAACTCCAACAAATTTATATTCTAAAGGTTATGATATAATAGTCCCAACGTTATTTATGTTAATACCATTTATAGTATTAATAACAAATTTTATTAAAATGAGTGGTGTTAATTTCTTAGGTGCGATTGTTGGGGCACTTTTAACAACAGTTATATCTGTAGTAGTTGTCTATTTCTTATGGCCTGAGAATTTGAGTAAACCACCGATTGATAAAGGATCCTCTAGCAGTGGTGGTGGTATTGTAAGTAGTGTTGCAAATACTCTTCAGAATTCTCTTGCAAATATTAGAAAACTATTCTAATGGTTCTACTTTGTAATAAGAGGATACAAACTCGGTGAAAGGCGCTGTGCAAGATTCAGGATCACCGTGTCTATAATTATTTGTCATTTGATTATAACTACCTGTTTTTTCAATTCGTGTTTGGAAATCACCATCATAACATCTTTTGGCATTTAACATGCCTAAACAATTTTTAGCTTCTAAAACATCTGTTAATAGCATATACGGCTTATCTGCATTAGAAATATCATACACATCATTCTTTAAAGGCTGATTCATAAAAGCTTCTTTAACTCTTAACGCAGGGCGTATAATAGGAAATGAATTCATACTCATTTTTTCAAATAAAAAGAGAGCGCATAAAAAAAATATTCCAAAAGCAACTAGCAAAATAAGCATTTCATTTTTTGCTCCTTTCATTTACCTATTCATAATTTAGAATAAATATATCCGGAAATATATAGATGAAAACTGTTCTACCATTAGTATATGAATATTTAGGAACCTTTTTATTAGTTTTTGTTGTAATGATTACAACAAACCCCTTTATAATTGGTATTTCATTTACTATTATTATGCTGTTAATTGGTAAATTTAATAGAGGAATGTCAAATCCTGCAATATCGTATTCAATGTATTTACAAAGTAAAATGTCATTCAATGAGTTTTTATCTATTATAGCAGTTCAGTTTATCGCTACTTTATCCTCTTATGGTGTATATACAATTGTCGCATAAAGATGTAAAAACTTATAATTTATAGAATGTATGCTTTGGCAACTTTAGCAAATAAAAATGCGCTTCATGATTTGAATGTATTTTTATTTACTTTACAACTTTGGAACGATTCTTCACCAAATTTATATATTTACTGTGATTCTTTTGTTGAAAGATATCTATTAGAACGTAAACCATACAAAGGTAAATTATTTATTAAAAATGCTCTAGATGCTTATACAAATTATAATAGAATTCAAATGGAAAGTATGAAAGGAAAAGAATTCAATACTTTGTTCGGTGACTTTGTATGTGAAAAAATGAATTTATTAAATTGGGTATTTACGGAAGGTGAAAAAGAGATTCTTTTTTGTGATGCTGATATTTGTTTTTTAGGAACTTTACCAAATATTACTACAGATAAAAAAATGATTTTGAGTAAGCATGAAATTAGAGAAAAAGATGAAATTCAATATGGGATTTACAATGCTGGATTTATTTATATGAATGATAAAACTATACCTGATGTATGGAAAGAGTATTCAAAGAAATCAAAGTTTTTTGAACAGATTTCTTTAGAAGATTTAACAGATATATATTCTTTTGATGTATTTCCAGTTCAAAATAATTATGGTTGGTGGAGACTTTTACAAGGAAAAGAATCAGAAGCAATTCTTAAAACAAAATGGTCTATCAAAAGAGAAACAAATTGTTCTGGAATTTCTGTAGAAGGAAAACCATTGTTATCCATTCATACACATTGGAAAACAAATGATAACGCAACAAAATATTTTAATACTTTTGTAAAAGGATATTTACAAAAATTATGTTCTGTTGAAAAAACAAATATTCTATTTAATTATCTAAAAAATTGATATCTTATTCTTCAAGAATCTCTTAAGAAAAGAAAAGAAATGGAACAATATATGAAAGGAATTCTTCATACGAAAGATTCTACTGATGATATTTCGAAATATTTTGAGGAAGAAGGAGTTGTTTCTAAAAAAAATTGTTGTGAATACTGTGGTTCCGAACAAGAAGAATTTGATTTAGAAGAAGAAGTTGTTTGCACCAAATGCGGAACATTGTTTGAACCAAACATTGATAGTTCTGCAGAATACAGATTCTTTGGAGCAGAAGATCGTTCTTCTACAGACCCTTGTCGTGTTGGAGCACCAACGGATTCTCGCTTTCCTCAATCTACTCTAGGAACAATTATTTTGAACAAAACAGTTGGTGGAAATAAATCCAATCGGATTGGAATGGCCAGAGTAAGACGTTTTCATACCTGGAATTTATTACCTTATAAAGAACGTTCTCTTCTACAAGTATTTGAACAATTATCTTTGACTGCTACAAACAATGGAATTGATGGAAGAACCATTGATATTGCGAAAAGTTTATATATTCGTCTTGTGGAGCATTGTGATAAAAGAGGGATGAGTAGAACAAGCGTGGTAGCAAGTTGTATTTATTCTGCTTTGAAAATGATTGGAATGCCACGAAAACCAAAAGAGATTTCTGAAATCTTTCATTTATCTTCTACACAATTTACCAAATCGTTTAAATATTTTCAAGAAGTGCTTTCTATGGCGAATCAGAGAGGTCTATTAAATGATGTTATAATTCCAGCAAATATGTCATCTACACGTGCTTCCGATTATGTCTCCCAACCATTATCTAGACTCCCTATTTCCCGCAACTACTTCTTAGTTCTCAAAGAAAATGCGATTCGTGTAGCAAATGAAGCAGAACGGTTAGAAATTTGTCCTGAAAATATGCCTCCATCTTTGGCAGCAGGAGTGATTGCTTTTGTTTTACAACACATTCAAAATGTATACCCCGATATTGGGATTGAACGTATTGCTTCTGTCTGTGATATTAGTGAAGGAACTCTTAATAAATGTTTGAAGAAGTTGGAAGCCAAATATGATGTATTAAAACTCGTAATGGTAGTTGAGAAAAAAGAAAGCTAATAAGAAGATGGGTTCCTCTATATCAACATCCATACCAAGTATTCCTTTAATGAAAATACCAGATCAAGGAACAATTCTTAGTAGAACACAAACAACAACTTATGTTATGAATTATATTCTTGAATTTATTTTAAAAAATGCTGATATTGCTGATATAGTTTCTCTTGCTTCGGATGAAGGATGTAAAAAATGGATTGTATCTGCTGAATCGAAGTTAAAAGTTCTTTTCAAACAACTTGATATATTAAAATCATCAGGATTAGATGTTTTAAAGAAAAAAGAAGATATACAAGGACCTATTTATTTTGCAAAGATTGACGATTTAAAATCAAAAACAGATTCATCTTTAAAATATGCTTATTGTAAGGTTCTTGCTTTTTATTACATTCGTCTGTTTCAAATTGTTGGAGCACTTGCTCTAAGTATTCAGGATTCTACATTACCTTTGAAGGATTATATAGGAACAGCAACAGGAACTAGTGGTTTATCACAACAACAAATAAAACCAACCTCTATAAATCCTTTAATTCCTGAAAAGAAAGGTTTTTTTAATAGATTCAAAGGTGGTGCAAATGAAAATTATGATTTTATGAATACTTATTTTAAAGATAGTAAATTTTATAAAATAAAAATTTATCGTAATCCTACAACAGGTGAAAAAACAGTTGAATATGATGAACCTTTAGCTGGTGTTGGTGTAAAAGTTGATAATAAAGAAGAAGGTTATACATTTGAAACAAAACGTGATATAAATATTAACTTTAGATTAAGAATTAAAGAAGGAAGAATTATTATTGATAAAATTAATAAAAATGCTAATGATTTATCCTATAAATTTACACGAACAATTGCGAAAGAAAAATATGGTGATAAAACAATTTTGCTTGTTGTTGATAAAGATAAACAAATCGATTTAGCAGATTTTATAGAAAATACTATTGCCTATATTAAATCAGCAGCAGATTCTACAATTGTTAAAATTTTAACTGATTTTAATTATTTATCACAGATAAATGAAGATACTTCTAAAATAAAAGGAACACATATAACACTTTCTAAAAAAGAAATGAAACAAGCAGAGCCTACATTTATATATGCTGTAGAAACAACAATTGATAATAAAAAAATAGATATTGATATTGAATTTGATTTAACTATTACGAGTGAGAAAGATTATTATGTATTATCAATAGATAAATTATTAACAAAATCAAAGAAATTTACTATACCAGATCCTCCTTTTAAAGATAATCAAAATAAATTTAATTTTAGGAAGGATTCTTCTGGTATATTATCATTTGATGAAACAAAAGAAAATAGTGAAGAAATTAAAAGAAACAAACAAGATATTCCTACATTTTTAGAAAGTAAATTTGAAAAACTTACAGATAAAATTGTAGAAAACATTGAATTAGGTATTGGTAAATTTAAAGAAGGATATCAACAACCTATTGTCGATAGTAAAGTAGATAATCCTTTAAAATATACTGAATTATGGTCTAAATTATCAAGTGATTCTCCAGTAAAATCATTTTGTGTTGCTCGTTCTTTACAATTATTAAATTTTTCAGGTTTAGGACAAAATATTCCTGATACTATTAAACCTCTAGTATACGATTCTAAATTTGAATTAGTTGAAAATAAATCTTTACCTATACCTGGCAAACCTATTACTACTGCTATGCCATTCAAAGCATTAGATAATTTATATAAAGATCCTACTGATATTTTACAACCTGTTGTTGGAAATAAAACTGTAGATTATTTACCAAGTAGTAATTCTACAAGAGCAACAAGTTTAAAAGATTTAATTCAATCATTTGATAAAAATGCTACGAGTTTAGATAGTTTAATAAAGGCTACAGAAGAAACTGGTTCTTTATTTATTCCTCTTGATAAAAAAGCAGACTCTGATAAAATAAGAGTATTAAGAGATAAAGCAAGATTATTATTTCAAAAACAATTTGATCATACAAAAGCGGTTTTGAGATTACTTAATAAAATATTTAATATAAATGGTCCTAATATTACATTAAATACAACTCTTGCTTCTCAAGGAATAAGAGGTTTAGAAGTAATAGCACGAGAAGCACGAGATTTATTATCTGGTTATTATGCTGGATGTCAAACAACCTACGCAGAAGGTATATCTGAGTTAAAAAGAAAACCTACAAATAATAAAACAATGAATAATACGAAAGGAGGTGGTAGACACAGTAATTTTACAAGAAAACGATTCATTTGATTATTTTGTAATATTATTCAAATACAAAGCAACAATCGATGGAGACCAGCGACCATACATTTTTGTTGTTTTCGGATTAAACCAATCAATATCATCTTTTTCTCGTTCATCAATACGTAATTTCTTCCATTCTTCAGGATGTTCCTTATACCAAATTAATTTTGATTTCGCTTTATCAAATTCAGTTTCATCAATAAATGCTTGAAAAATATGATACTGAAAATATGTATTCTCATCATATTGTTTCTCTTTTGATTGAAGAACTAAGCCAGTATGTGTGATATTTTTTAACCTCGTTATTTTAGATTCTTCTTCCACTTCTCTTTGAAGATTCTCTTTCATAATATTCATTAAGGATTGTCTTGGGTTTTTCAAACCATCTTTTCCTTCCATTTGACCTTTTGGTGGTTCCCATGATTTTGTTTTAGGACTTGCATCTGTAGTTTTCACAACAACAAATTTAGAAGGGTCAAAGGATTTTCCTTTTATATGGATGAAACAACACGCACGAATAAAGACTTTCCATCCTTGCTTCGGATGACTAACAAAAAAATATTTCTTTTCTCCGTAACCCATTTTTCTCGCATATTCTGAAACCTCTTCTCCTCTTTTTACGCCAGGAACAAAAACATTTATTATTCCATTATTAGTAGACATTATCTACTAATAATGAATTTTAAAACACTTGATTATCTTTTTTTTCTACAAGTTTTTGATCTTTTTGATTTATTACATCCACTTTTAAAAGAACGCAATTCTTTACATAACGATACAAATTTAGTTTTATTTAATAATTCTAATTCTCTTTCTAAAGAACATCTTATTCGGTATAAGTTATTCAAAGACTCTTGTCGTGAATTCCAACTACCAGTATCAAATTCTTTCCATAAAGAACGCCATTGTGTGAATGGTAAAATAGTCGGAAGAAGTGTAAAAAACTTTTTAAAATAAACTAATTTTTCTTCCGGTTTCATAAGATTATACATATTCTTTCGTAAAGGAGTGTTTATAGTTATATCATTCGTTATATCAACATCAAAAGGTTTAGAACCCAATGAAAGTTTTGAATATGGATGGGATTCTACGATAGAAAATAATAGTTCCCAGCCTTCAAAATGAACTTTAGAACATCCTTGATTTAATTTTTCTTCATATAATTTTTTTACGATAGAAAAAGGAGGGTCTTCATAATTACATAACCCTTGGCTTCTTAACTTTTCATTTACTTTATTATGAATTCTCCATAACCATTTTGTTAGCTCTTCTTTTGAATCAACTTTTGAGTCAATGGGATCATTCAAAATATACTCTGAATAACTTTTACGACAGTGTTTACAAGGTAAAACAAATGCAATGGTTGTAAAAAAATCTTTGTATTTGTTTTTTAACTTTTCATCATATGAAAAACTAATGGAATGGAGAAGTTTCCATCCTGATGGTCCCCAATAACGAGTATCCATTCTCTATTTATAGACCAGAACCAAACATACTCGATAAAGGTGATAAATAGGGACGCACATTATTTGAATCAGTATCTTCCGCTTTACATTTTACAACCTTTTCAGGACATTTAGCACGAGGGCAAGGTGGGCAAGCCGGGCACGATACAGGTGGAGGGCATTTCACTTCAGGGCAACGAGGACGAGGGCAAGGAGGGCAAGGACCATTATCTTTCTTACAGCTGGTATCAATGATAATAGGTTCTGGTTTCGGGATGCTCGATTTAAGAACATAATGAGAAAGGTCGGGAGCAGAAGGACATTCCGTTTTCAGCATATAAGAACTCATATCGGGGCATTGCGCACAAGGAGGGACAGATGTTTTAAGAACATATTTTGTCATATCTGGCATTGGTGGACACGAAGGCATTGTATAGCCACAATTATTACATGTGGCATCTGTTGTGGCAGAATCATCAGTAGAAGGTGTTGCTAGAAAGCCTTCTGACTTAATTGATTTTGAAATAATATATCCTATAACTACACCAAGTAGGAGAACAAATATTAATTGTTTAACATTTGATACACGCATTTTACTCTAATTCTATAGTATAAAATTATCAAGGTCTCCATCCTTTCCAAGAAGGTTCAGGACATCCACATAATTCTGGTAAGCCTGTATCATAGGATGTTCCTAAACGATTACAAATCATCTTCGCATAACCTCTCCATGAGAAATTATCAGATACATATTGGTCTGCTTTTAGACATCCGAAATCCTCGGGATTCATTTCACGTTTTTGAATAGATTCACAAATAAAATTTGCTCTTTCGTGCCAATCAAACTTAGCAGGTTTTGTAGATTTATTTGGTGTTGTTGATGTTGATGTTGATGTTGATGTTGATGTAGGATTTGTTGTTGTTGTTGTTGTTGTTGTTGTAGGATTTGTTGTTGTTGATTGACTTGTAGGATTGGTTGTAGTTTCTTTTGGCGTATTATTCTTATTATTATGTAAATCAGTAATTGTAGAAGCAAATTCTCCACGATTATCACTTATATCTGAACTTGTATCCGATACATATCTTTGTGATGAAAGTAAAGAAGATAAACTATTTACTAAAGAATTTGCCACACTCATTTGATTTTCACTTGTATAATGAAGATTAATATCCCAAGATAAACCTTTAAAGAGTGTATCAGCATATTGTTGGAAAATATATCTTGCTAAGTTAGCTCCAGATACATCACCACTGGAATACGCAGGAAATAAATCAGACAATGTTGTAGGAAGTTCACTACCAAGTGCTAAATCTTTAATGGGTGAATCAGTATTATTTACACTCTTCAAAAAGTTTTGATAGGCATTGTGTGAAATAGGGATTTCAGATTCGGGACGAGCACCAGATTCCACATCAGTAATTATTGATTGAATCCTTACTTTTAATGCATTTAAGGCTTGAATTCTTGCTGTGAATACTGGATCATTTGTTCCAGAACTAGATAACATTGTTATTGTTGTATTTATTTTCATAATTAAATTATTTAATTCGTTTAATGAAGCACGATCTGTTGTTGCAAATCCTTCTACACTAAACCCCTCTATACTATTTATATCATTGTATACACTTAATCTCCACTTTCTTTGTAGATAACCAAGATTTGCTTCAATTCCATCAACATCATTTTGAGTTAATGATGAATTAATACCAGGATTACGTCGTAAAACCATCACTTCATTTCTTAATCTAACTAAATCACCTCTTGCCGTTGTTAAAGGAAGAACCACTGCTGGATCTGATATATCTGATATACTTGATGCTTCCTGCTCTAAAAAGCCTTGTAAAGTTGTTTGAACATTTAATATACGTTGATAAGGTGCTTTTTCTAAAGAAGGATCTTGATATGGTAAACTATTAAAAGAAGCAATTTGACCGGGAGAAGGAGATAATAATGTATCAGAAGGATATGTGTAAGCTTGTAAAGTGTCATTTACATTTAATTGTTTCACAGGTGATTCTACAACTCGTAATCTAGGTGTTAAAGGTTTCTGTTCTTGAAAATTTTCTTTCTTTTTTATAGTAAAGGTTGTTGCCACAACAATCAATATTATAAATAATGCTATAAAGTAATGAGCATTCATCCTATAAAATTGATACATATTTTTTAAGAATATGTATTTTAAAAAAAAATGCTCTTATTAAGACATAAAGATGATACCCTTATTGAGTGTGGTATAGATGAGGCGGGACGTGGTTCTTTATGGGGACCATTGTATGCTGCTGCGGTCATCTGGTTACCTGAATCGGAATGGAATGATGAAGTTAAAAATTTAAGTGAATTGATTAAAGATAGTAAAAAAATTTCTAAAAAGAAAAGAAATATAATATTTGAAGGTATTATTAAACACGCTGTATGTTATGGTATTGGAATCGTAACAGCAGAAGAGATAGATTCTATGGGTATGTCAAAAGCAAATAAAACTGCTTTTCATCGTGCTTTTACGAATCTAAGTAAAGTTCCAGATCGTATTTTATTGGATGGTATTTTACCGATGGAAACAGAGAAAGAACTTGTATTAGAACCTGAAATGGATAATAAATATTTAAGTGTTGCTGCTGCTTCTATTATTGCAAAAGTATCTCACGATAATTATATTATTAATTATCTTAATACAAATAAAGAGTTAAATGAAAAATATGATTTAGAGAACAATAAAGGTTATGGGACTCTGAAACATAGAAATGGAATTTTGAAATATGGAAAAGATACACTTCATAGAAATCTATTCTTAAGAAAATTGTTAGGAAATACAAATTGTTTAATCAAAGATGAGTAATCATAGATGAGTGATTACTTGCGGCTGCGACGGGTTGAGCGACGGCTTTTGCGACCGGCCTTGCGTGTAGAGCGACGACGAGTGGAGCGACGGGACATTCTACTAGGGGAAGAGGTTTTTTTGCTGGATCGCCGGGATGAACGCATGCCTCCAAGATATTGTCCAGTAAAACCAGTTATAGGTGGACAGGGTGTTACATATCTAAATAAACCCGTAGTAGGATCTTTACGTCTACATCCTGATGGAAATGCTAATGGTCCAGGCACGATTCTTTCTTTTCCAGGTTTTGGTATTCCTGTAGCATCAACTCGTTCTGTTAAGTGTGTGTATTTTAAACTTCCAGGAGTGCTTCCATCATCCATGCTAACTAGTTGATCTCCTACTGTATTTCTTAATTGTTCTAAATGATCCATGCTTTCTGTTCCAGGTTGTTGCCAATCTGCGCTTAAAAACCCAGTGCTAAAGCGTTGAGACCTATCTGTTAAAGCTGCTTGTTCTTGTATTTGATTTGAAAGATCTTTTAACTGACTATCAGTAAACGTTTGTATTCTATCTGGAGGAGGATTTGTATTTATCGTTCTTTGACCACCTTTTTGCTTCATACCTACTATCTCATCAGAATTATTTCCACCACCGTGTAAATTATCTAATGCTTGTTTTATAGCAGCTGATTCATACGCATTAAATAAAGATGTTGCGGGACTTGGAGAAGGTGCTGGTTTTGGAGAAGGAGAAGGTGCTGGTTTTGGAGATGGTGCCGGATTCGGAGATGTTCTAGGGGAAGGTGCTGGATTCGGAGATACTTGAGGAATAGGTGCTGGTCTAGGAGATGGTGCTGGTTTTGGAGATGGTGCTGGTTTTGGGGAAGGAGATGGTTCAGGGAATGAAACAATTTGATTGTAATCACTTTGTGTTAGAGTAATAGGACTTCCTATAGGTAATGAAGGAGCACTAGGTAATGGTTCAACTGGATCATTATTAGAATCTAATATTCTCCCTGTATATAATGTTCCAGGCACAGTTACATTATAAGATGTATCTATAATAATATTAATTCTTATAATATTATCTATTATAAAATAGTGTGATGATGATTGATCATAATATATAGGGTAAGTAGTATTACTATCTAAATCTATTAATGCTCCACCTTCATATCCACCACCTGATATTGCTGGATTAAAACTGTATACTGTATCAAAAATATTTGAGGGAGGTATAACTGGAACTGTGTTTAAATTATATATTGTGTGAGGTGCTGGTTTTGGAGAAGGAGAAGGTGCTGTTGTTGCGGAAGATGGTGGAGGAACGTAATTAGTAGAATGTAAATTATCCAATGCTTGTTTTACCGCAGCAACTTCATAATTATTAAATAGGCTTGTTGTAGGTGCAGCAGGTGCTGGGTTGGGTGCAGCTGATGCTGTTGCTGGTGCTGGGTTAGGTGCTGTTGCTATTGCTGATGCTGGGTTGGGTGCTGTTACTGGTGCTGGTGCTGGTTTAGGTGCAGCTGGTGCTGGGTTGGGTGCTGATGCTGTTGCTGGTGCTGGTGGAGGCACATAATTAGTAGAATGTAAATTATCCAATGCTTGTTTAATCGCAGCAACTTCATAATTATTAAATTGGCTTGTTGCAGGTGCAGCTGGTGCTGGGTTAGGTGCTCTTGCTGATGCTGGGTTGGGTGCTGATGCTATTGCTGGTGCTGGTGGAGGCACATAATTAGTGGAATGTAAATTATCCAAAGCTTGTTTTATGGCAGCTTGTTCGTAATTATTAAATAGTGATACTGATGGTGCAGCTGGTGCTGGGTTAGGTGCTGATGCTCTTGCTGGTGCTGGTGGAGCAACATAATTAGTGGAATGTAAATTATCCAAAGCTTGTTTTATGGCAGCAAATTCGTAATTATTAAATAGTGATACTGATGGTGCAGCTGGTGCTGGGTTAGGTGCTGATGCTGTTGCTGGTGCTGGGTTAGGTGCTGTTGCTGGTGCTGGTGAAAGAGAATAAGGATTATGTGTTCTACCTAAATAACTATCTAATTTCACAATAAATTTATAATAAGGATCTGTTTCAAATGTATGAGCAGATCCATCAGGTAAAGTATAGTAGACACCATTTGTATCGATATAACCATACTCAACACCACTTGATGTTTCTGTAAATTCTATATAAATATCAGAGTATGGTTTAATGGGTTTCAGTAAAGGATAAAAACTTAAAATAACTAATCCTGCTATCTCATAATAACTTATATTATCAAAAACATTTGGTCCGAAAAAGCTTAACATCCATGTAAATATAGTTGTAATTTCACTTTGTCTAAGGTTTATATATATATTATCAATATGAGTATAACCAACACTTATTGTAGGTCCACTTGTTGGTGGTGTTATACTTGTTAAATCAAAAGTATTTCCATCAATATCTTCTACTGTTCCACTAACAATAGGAGAACCAAATAAATCCATAATTTCAAAAGAACCATCCGCATGGGGAATTATATTATATCTTGTATCAATATATACATCAATAATAAAATATTGATTAGTTATTGAATCATAATATATAGGATATGTATCACCTTTATATAACTTACCACCAGTTTGAATACCACCACCACTTAAAAGTATATTCTCGATTGTAACTGTATAATCTGTCGTATAAATTATAGCATCTGGAAATGTATCTATAGGATTTGCTGGAGCAGGATTAGGAGCAGGATCTGGAGCATTTACTGGAGCATTTACTGGAGCAGTTGCTGGATTAGGAGCATTTACAGGTCTAGGAGCTGGTGTAGGTTTAGGAGCATTTACAGGTCTAGGAGCTGGTGCAGGTTTAGGAGCATTTACAGGTCTAGGAGCAGGTTTTGGTGCTGGTGCAGGTCTAGGAGCTGATGCAGCTGCTGGTGATGGACCACCTACTATAAATGTTATAGAAGGATCAAAAAGATTTGATACAAAATCAGTACTTGGTATTGTATTTATTATTTGAACTGTTATATTTGGATAATCTTTTAATATAGGAAAGTTACGATTATTATAAAGTAATGTTGTAGGATTTATTGAATTATCAAGATTTAAATAATATTTTGTATTACTATTATCTTTTATATAATAATTATCTATTGGTAGAGAAGCATTTGTAATAATTTGATCTATTGTTGGAGTTACTCCATTTGGTGATTCATAATATAAAGTTCTAGAAGATCCTTTTGTTGGACCGAATAAAGTAGTAACTAACGCAGTATCAGTAGCAACTTTTTGAGTATTAAATTTAACATTTACATTATTTACTCTGTAATCAATGGCTGAACCACCAGATAATTTAAATTTCATATTTTCTATTTTATCAAGCGCAATCGCAATTTCTTTTTCATAATCAATATCTTCTGATTGTTTTCTTTTAATCTTTTCTTTCTTTACTTCTTTAGAAAGAGAACCACCGCCGTGTAAATTATTCAACGCTTCTTTTATGGCAGCAAGTTCATATTTATTGAATATAGATGGTCCTGGAGCAGTTAAATGACTGTCTAAAAATGTTTTTGATTCAATTATTAAACTTTTCTCAAGATCAGACATACCACTTGTAAGAGTTGTATCATTACACATATCAAATAAATTCTTAAAAGTATTAGAAAATATAATATCGCTACTTGGATTTGGAGAATACTGTTTAATAACAATACATAAAGCGAGTAATATACCTTGTTTTTGAACATCGCTAAATGATCCTGAGGAAGATGAAGGTGCTGGTTGTGGTGCTGTTGCTATTGCTGGTTGTGGTGCTGGTGCTATTGCTGGTTGTGGTGCTGGTGCTGTTACTGATGCAGGTTGTGGTGCTGTTACTGATGCAGGTTGTGGTGCTGTTGCAGGTTGTGGTGCTGTTACAGGTTGTGGTGCTGTTGCTGGTTGTGGGGAGGAAGTGCCATTATATGTCAATCTTATCCATCTATCAATAAGAAAACTATTTGATATATAATTAGGTGAAGATATTGTAACACTTGGAGGAAGAACTGCTAAATTTGTATAATTACCAACATTATCAATATATATATATGGGAATGTTACATCTGTTGTAGCATAATATTTATTAACTAAATTTGGACGATTCAACGGATGGTAGTTTAATTCAGCATCATTAGAAATTGTATGCTCAATTGCTGCGTTTACTGTAGGCCAATAAGTAGGATCTGTTGGTAAAATAGTTGTAGGTAAAGGTGTAGATAAAATATTACTAATTATACGACTTGCTTCACTAATTCCTGGAGGTAATACTCCACCAGATTGAGTATTGCTATTTATAAAACCACCTCCTGTAAATAAAGTATTTTTTCCGTGTAAATCATCATATAAATCTTTCCAGGATGGATAAGAACTAATACTTAATATATATGAATCAATATATGATTGATTTCCTAAATTTATAAAAGATTTAATATTTGTTATATAATTTTGTAGTTGTAAAAATGAAGGGTCAGTTGATACTAAACCTGGTAAAGAAGAAGAACCTACTGTTAATACTGAAATTATTTTAATAATACAATACTCTGGTGTTAAAAATGGAAAATTTGTATTTATTTGTGTAATCACTGAAGGCCATCCGTTTGGATACATAGAACTTCCAAGTATTCCACTAAAACGTGTAGTTGTAACATAAGTATCAAATGTTGTTTTATTCTGTGAATCCGCATTTGCATAATAAGTATATACTGTATTATATGCTGATTGATATTGTATCATTTGAGCAAGTGATAAACTGCTTTCTTGAAATCCATTATATATACAAGTATTTATAGTTATAAATGCAGCTTGAGCTTGAGCAAGTGTAGGTCCTCTTGCTGGTGGTGGTGGTGGCGGTGCTGGTGCTGGTGCTCCTGCTGCAGGTGCAGGTGCAGGAGTAGTAGTAGCACAACTTTGACCCGAAAAAGATTTCAATAATTCTAATAATTCTTTTAATTCACTGACAGGTGTTCTATTGCTTGATTCACAACATTTATCAGATGTAATTCTTGTAATCATTTCAATATTTTTACCATTTCCTCTTCTAATCCTTCTTTTGTGACGTGGATTTGATGAAGATGGCGATGGTGCTTGTGATATAGGAACTAATATTGTAGTATATAATGTTTTACTATTTTTTGGAACTGTAGCGTTGCTATATAATCTACCACTTATTGTTGATGTAACAGTTGCTCCAGAAGCATCTTGTATTGTTCCAGTAAGACCAAATGATGGCACAGTTACAGAATAATTTGAAAAATTAATATTTATATCTATTCTTACACCATTAGGAGGAACATCATTTAGAACAAAATATGTATCATTATAATAATCATAATATATAGGATATGAACCACCGCCAATTTGTATAGAAAGAGAACCAATAGTGCTTAATTTATAATCAGTAGTAGCGTAAGATATAGTATCTGCTCGTATTACCCGTGTTGTTTTTATTGGTGAAGGTGAAG
>Ga0209085_1001066_pt1 | contig 17806 bp, 16 predicted proteins | sample C_131016_EF_Meta_FD_187310 | JGI IMG/M metagenome (GOLD analysis project Ga0209085, IMG submission 187310) | Freshwater microbial communities from Lake Croche, Canada to study carbon cycling - C_131016_EF_MetaG (SPAdes) (version 2) | ecosystem: Environmental > Aquatic > Freshwater > Lake...
GCAGGGTTTTTTCTATCATTCGAACGAGGGAAAAGAAATTGTTGGCATTGTTGAGGTTATTCGAGAGGCCTATCCGGATCCAACAGCAGAGGCAGGGGAGCCTTGGGTTGTGGTTGATTTGAAGGCCGTAAAGCCTTTTAAGCGCGCCATTTCTTTGGCTGAGATTAAAGCAACGCCGGCTTTAGCCACCATGTCTTTGGTAACATCCATGCGTCTGTCTGTGCAGCCTGTCACCGATGCTGAATGGGATTTGTTATGTCAAATGGGCGGGCTTTAAAAAGCACTGTTATGAGGACTTCCATAAAATTCATTTTGAAGTCAGCATAAAACAGGACTAGCCCGCGCGCATGGTTAGGCCGCCATCCACGGGCAGGCAGACGCCGGTGATATAGGAGGCGTCATCGCTGGCAAGAAAAACAGCGGCATTGGCGATATCCCACCCTGTTCCCATGCGTCCCATCGGGGCGGCCTCATGGCGTGCTTTGACCATGTCTTCCATGGAGGCATAATTTGAGGAGATTTGCTGATAGATCAGGGGGGTGTCCATCAAGCCGGGCATGATGGCATTGGCACGAATTCCCTGCTTCGCATATTGCAGGGCCATCCCCACGGTAAACTGGTTGACCGCGCCTTTGGCCGCGTAATAAACGGAATAAGGATAGCCGGTATAACGGACCCCCGCCACGGATGAAATATTGGTGATCACGCCTTTGCCTTGCTCCAGCATGATCGGGATGACACATTTACACGCATAGAACATGCCGGTGACATTGATATCCATTTCGCGGTGCCATTCGGCTTCCGTGAGATCGGGTGGGCCTCCCATTTTCGCGTGACCGACATTGTTGTGCAAAATATCAATGCGGCCATAGGTTTGCATGGTTACTTCTATGCAGGCTTCAACCTCTTCAAGTTTTGTCACATCGCAGCACAAAGCAATGGCTTGCCCCTGTTCGGCTTCAATCAGAGCCGCGGTTTCTTGGGCCGCTGTGAGATGAATATCGACACAGACAACCAAAGCGCCTTTGCGGGCATAGCTGACTGCAGATGCTTTTCCATTGCCCCAGCCCGGGCCAACCGAGCCTGCGCCAAAAACCAATGCGACGCGACCTTCAAGGCTTTTCATGGGTATTTTCCTTCCGCTTCAGCCCCTTGGGCTTTGTTTTGGCTTATAAGCTTATCCATGAACCAACGTTCATTCAAATTATACCCAAAATTATAGAATTTTATGCTGCATGGCAAAGCCCATGCGATGATAAAAGTTGGCGGAGGTTGCGGGCCAATTGGGTTGAGCCGCCACTGGGTGCGTTATTTCATGTTAAAAACACCTTCCGTTCATAAGGAATTTCATGTCATTATTGAACGCTATGAGATGATGCGGCGGGTAAAAGAAATATGACTGGCTGCATGATCCTTGCAGCCACCAAAGGAAATGCAAGAATGTCGAATGATGGGTCACTATCTCAATGGATTGAAGCTGATTATTTGCTTGAAACATATAGCGAGGTTGAAAAAGCAGCGGCCATTATGGCAGGCGAACAATCCAGCGGGACATTTATCGTCATCCCGGGTGAGACGGAAAAACTCAAAAGCCAATATGCTGCAAGCGTCACATCAATCACGATCTTGGATGATGAAGTCGCTGCCCCATCATTGCCGAGCACGGGCTGGAGGCATGAAGCAGGGCAAATCTTGAGGCGGGCTAAAGTGACTTTGCGGTGGCCCTTCAATAATATCGGCGCCTCCTTGCCAAATTTACTGGCAACAATTGCAGGTAATTTATTTGAGCTCAGGCAGATCACAGGATTGAAGCTGCTTGATATCCGTTTGCCCGATGCCTTTGCCGATGCCTATGCAGGCCCCCGTTTCGGGATTGAAGGAACGCGGGCTTTAACCCAAGTGGAAAAAAGACCCCTCATCGGCACCATTATCAAGCCGAGTATTGGCTTGTCAGCCCATGATACGGCGCAAATGGTTCGGTCTTTATGCGATGCCGGTATTGATTTTATCAAAGACGATGAATTGCAATCGGACGGGATAGGCTGCCCGTTTGACGAGCGTGTCAGGCTGGTGATGCAAATTATCAATCAACAGGCAGACAAGACAGGCCGCAAGGTCATGTATGCCTTTAATGTCACCGGTGATCTCGATCAAATGCGCAGGCGGCACGATACTTTGTTGGCTCATGGCGCAACCTGTTTGATGGCCAGCATTCATTCTATAGGTCTAACCGGTTTCATTGAATTGGCGCGCTTTTCCCAATTGCCCATTCACGCGCATCGCAATGGTTGGGGCTACATGAACCGCCACCCTCTGCTCGGGTGGTCTTATATCGCCTGGCATAAAATTTGGCGGTTGGCAGGTGCTGATCATATGCATGTCAACGGATTATCGAATAAATTTTCTGAAGACGATGAAAGTGTGATCCAATCAGCGAAAGCCTGCCATACGCCTCTCTTTGCACATAAGCCCTGTGTGGCCATGCCGGTCTTCTCTTCAGGGCAAACAGCGCAGGTGGTCGAGGCCACCTACAAATTGCTGCAATCAACCGATCTTATTTTTACGGCAGGCGGCGGCATTCTTGGTCATCCCAATGGACTTGCAGCCGGCGTACGGTCGTTACGCTTGGCATGGGATTTGGCGCTGGCCGGACAATCGGTTGCAAAGGCGTCCACGCATGATCAGGATCTTCGTCTGGCCTTGGAGATGCATTCATGAGCACGCAGTCATGGCCTGATGCCTCCCCACTGATTGCCTATTATGGGGATGATCTCACCGGATCAACCGCCGTCATGGAAGTCACAGCCTTTGCAGGTCTGGAGACGGTTTTGTTTTTGGATGCACCAAGCCAAGAGCGACTTGCAGATTTTTCACAGGCACGCGTTATTGGAATTGCAGGCGATGCGCGTTCGCGGACCCCCGATTGGATGGATGCGCACCTTCCCGATTATTATTCGGTTCTGGCTCAAACAAAGGCGCCAATCATTCATTACAAAATATGCTCGACCTTTGACTCATCTCCAGAGATAGGCTCGATTGGCAAGGCTGCAGATATCGCCACGCAGAAATTTGCTGGCCCCATTCCGATGCTGGTCGGCGATCTTGGCATGGGACGCTATCAATGTTTTGGCCATTTATTTGCCATGGCACAAGGGCAGGCTTATCGGATTGATCGCCATCCTGTGATGTCGCGGCATCCTGTTACGCCCATGCATGAAGCCGATTTGACGCGCCATCTTGTCAAGCAAACGGATTTAAAAATCGGCTTGGTTGATTTTGTGTCGATGCATAAAGGGCTTGCAACAAAAACCTTTGAAGCGGCAGTTAATGAGGGTGCACGGATTATCGCACTCGATATGCTGGATTCGTCTTCGCTTGTGGAAGCTGGTCGGCTTATCTGGGGCCATAACAACCAACAGCGGTTTTGTCTCGGATCGCAAGGTCTCGAAGCTGCATTGGTAGCCTATTGGCGGCAACAAAATTGGATTGAACCCACCACGCCTCCTGCACAGGCGCAAGCCTGTTCGCAATTGCTTGCGGTGTCAGGTTCTGTTTCGTCCACAACGGCCGCACAAATCGCACATGCGCGGGCACATGGATTTGCGACCTTCGCGCTCGATCTCGAAAAATTGAGTGAGGAGGGATTATGGTCTGCCATGATAGACACGCTTTATAACAAGGCCTTACAAGCGTTGCATAAAGGTCAGGATGTCTTGATCTATTCGGCCGAGGGGCCGGATGATCCAGCGGTTGCGACTTTTAAAAAGATCCTCGATATGCGGGCGTTTGATTTTGAAACATTGAATATCAAGATAGGGCAAACACTGGGTATTTTGCTTGATCGGTTATTAAGCGCACATAACATGACCCGTGTTGTGATTTCAGGTGGTGATACGTCAGGCCGTGTGGCCCGCGAACTCGGGATCGACGCCTTGACTGCTTTTGCGCCTTTGGTCCCCGGTGCGCCACTCTGTCTGGCGCATGGTGTGGCATCACGCAATCAGGGATTAGAATTACTGCTCAAAGGCGGTCAGGTGGGTGGTCCGGATATTTTCATGCGTGCCAAAACAGGGGGGCGTATCATGATCCAGTTTAAGGGAGAAAAGCCGTGCGTTTAAAAGACAAGATCGCTTTGGTTACTGGAGGCGCGAGAGGGATTGGTTTTGCAACCGCAAGCGCTTTTTTAAAAGAAGGCGCCACAGTTGTCATCGCTGATATCAATCAGCAAGGGGCAGAAGAGGCCGCCAAACGTCTTGATCCACATTTGAAGCATGTCAAAGCGCTTGAGGTGAATGTGGCTGACCCGTTATCGATCACTGCGATGATGGATGCCATCTTGGCCGATTATGGGCGTCTTGATCTTTTACTCAACAATGCCGGTGTGGGTGGCAACATTCCGTTTCTGGAAACAAGTCTGGAGGATTGGAATCGCATCATCGGTATTAATTTGACCGGCGCCTTTCTGGTGGCGCAGGCAGCAGCTCGGGAAATGGTCAAAAGCGGGGGTGGCAAAATCGTCAATATCGCCTCTTTGTCAGGACAACGCGGAGGCAATGGACGCTCAGCCTATGGGGCCGCCAAAGCCGGACTTGAATTGCTGACAAAAGTGATGGCGGTTGAACTTTCACCCTACCATATCAATGTGAATGCCATTGCGCCTGGTGCCATTGAAACGGAGATGGCCAAATTTGCCCATGACGAGGCAACGCGCAAGGCCTATCACTATTTGATACCGATGGACCGCTATGGCACGCCATCTGAAATCGCCGATGCAGCCGTTTTTCTCTGCTCTGATGAGTCGCGTTACATACAAGGCCATACATTGAATGTGGATGGTGGATTTTTGTCGGCGGGCTTGATGTTCGGCCCGCAAAAGGTGGTGCCCAATACATGAAAAAATTATACGCCTTCATCGGGCTTTGCAAATATTGCGGGACTCGCTGTGTATCCATCCACAGTGAGGCAGAAAGAGAGTCGCGATCTCTTTCCTCTACGGCCTCTTGAGTGTGATCAAAGGCTGGAATGGGATGAGAAAAAAGCGGCAATCTCTCGTGCCGCCTGATCAGGATTTTCTCTATGCGGAAAATGGCCGACATTTTCAAAAGGGGCGAGATCAAGATCTGCAAATGTTTCGTGTAATTTGTCGGTCCATTCATAAGGAAATAGGGGGTCATGGCGTGACCACCGAACACAAGTTGGTGTTGTGATCGGCTCTAAAGCAGGGGCCTCACCCATCATCATGGCTATCCGTCCGGCATGGCTTGCTTTGTAATGTGCAAAGCCGCCTGCGAGATTGCCGGGCTTCATAAAGTTATCAATAAACACCTCCAGCACATCAGCGAATGCATTTTTCTGATAAGCCCAATGATGTAAAAAATGCCCAATATAGGCTTTGCAGCTTTCACGGGAAGCGCCGATAATCGCGGGGGCCATCTCCATCTGATTGAAGGATTGATACCATATTTCTTTAAGGCGGTCAGGCGTCCCCATTCTACCGCCTATGCCCGGATAGACAAAATTAAAAAGAAAAAGACCCTTAAGGCGTTTCGGTGCCAAGCGAACCAATGCTTGGATCACGGCGCCTCCCACATCATGGCCGATGACACCGAATGTCTGGATATTCATGGCGTCCATCAGGGCCACCATGTCTCGTGCATGATCGGGTGGTCCAAAGTCTCCATCTGGCTTGTCGCTGTCGCCAAAGCCTCTTAAGTCGGGTGCTACGACCATAAACTGATCTGCGAGGCGTTCCATCACAGGTTGCCATGTCAGCCAAAATTCAGGCCACCCATGAATGAACAGCAATGGCACCCCTTTGCCAGCTGTGACCACATGTAGATCGGCCTCATGAATTCGGATTGTGTGATGTTGCATCATGGTCCTGCTCGATAACGGTGATAGATGATTGGATAAAAGTACATTGGCATTTGGGCATGGGGATGGTTTAATCAGCCATGGAGCATTTAAAGCTATCTCTATGCAAAAAAGAACACAATGGTCCTCAAGAAATGGATGATATGCTTTTTTCCCTTTCTTTCAAAAAGTCCTCAACATCAATCATTTGAAAACGTGATATCATGATGATTATTATCGGATCGGGAATGGCGGGCTTGGCCTGTGCGCGGCGGTTGACGGATGCGGGTCGTGCCGTGATTGTGCTGGATAAAGGGCGCGGTATCGGCGGGCGGGTCGCAACGCGACGAATGGACGCCATGCAATTTGACCATGGTGCGCAATTTGTGAACGCGCATCGTCCGGAATTTGCGGCGGCTTTGGATCAACTTACTGTGGCGGCGTGGAAAGATGATACGGGCCGCACGCACAAGGTTGGTGTGCCGGGCATGTCGGCGATCCCGAAAGCGCTGGGGATTGGTTTAGACATTCGGCAAAGCGTGCAAGTCACGCGTTTGCAACAGGATGGGGACGGTTGGGTTGTCGATTTAGAAAAGACCTCGTTGCGCGCTGACCGCGTGGTGTTGACCGTTCCGGCCCCGCAAGCTTGCGATCTTTTGGGACCGGAGCATCCGCTGGTTGCAGATCTGGCCTGTGTGCGGTTTGCCCCTTGTTTGACATTGATGGCGGCTATTCATACACCACCGCCCTTTATTGCCCAAGAGAACGCTGATGATGCCTTGGCATGGATCGCGCTTGATAGTTCCAAGCCGGATCGCCCGCAAGGGGCTGACGCATTGTGGGTGGCGCAAGCGGATGAAGCATTCAGCGTCGCGCATCTGGAAAAGACCCCGGAAGAAATAACCGCCCTCATGCTGCCGTTGCTGTGCAATCGGTTGGGGGTCACGCGGGATTGTGTGACGCATGCAGCATCCCATCGCTGGCGCTATGCACGTGTTACACAAGCGCTTGGGCAGCCATTTCTGCGCAGCGCGGATGGGACGCTCTATTTGGGGGGTGATTGGTGCATAGGCCCCCGGATTGAGGCCGCATGGACCAGCGGCACTGCCATCGCTGACGCCATTCTGGCTCAAGACGGATTATAAAAGGGGATGTTTGAATGATTGCCGTGCGTCCTGCCCATGACAAGGAAGCTTGACGAATTTTAGAGAGCATCTGGTAAAAAATTCATGGCGTGAGGCGTCAGTTCAGTAACATTGCTCCTTTTCTTTATCCCACGCGCAGGCCTTGGCCGCGGCGCAGGCTGAGCGCGTGCGCTTGTTGTGGCAGGCGGCCTGCGCCTGATTGAACCAGAATATGGCAATGATCAGTAGGCTTATCATCCGCATTTGCTTCACCTGTGATGAGATCATTTGAAAATCGGCTGATTATAAAGTTTGGCGGGGAGCAAAACTGACGCTGATGCGACCACAGTGAAAAAAATTGGCACAGCTAACAAAAATTCTAGATTTATCATGGCATCCGGTCCAAGACTGGGTGTTAAGTGATTCTGCGTGCTCTATAGGTTTTTTTACCCATGTTAAGATGGCAATTTTTGATCGCATTGTGCTCACTCGGACTTGCAGGCTGCAATTTCGTAACCTTCGCCGACCCTGCTGTGACACCCCGCGACACCAAATATTTGGCGATGGTGCCCAAAATTCAACCCGACCCGAATTATATGCGCTATATGATTGATGATCCCACGGGCGAGGTTCCGGGTTCCATTGTGGTCGATAGCAAGCAGAATTTTTTGTATTTTGTAATGCCGGATCGTAAGGCCATCCGTTATGGTGTGTCGACAGGATCGGAAGCGGCTGGTTGGACCGGTATTGCTTCCGTCGGCCAGAAACAGGAATGGCCTCACTGGACCCCCCCCGCTGAGATGGTTGAACGCTGGCCGCATTTGAAGCCGACGGCAGCAGCAGGCGGATTGCCAGGCGGGCCTGATAATCCCTTGGGCGCTCGTGCATTGTATCTTTATACCAAAAATGGCGATACTCTTTATCGTATACACGGCACCAATGAGCCAGAAACAATAGGCCGAAACGTCTCGTCTGGATGCATCAGGATGCTTAATATCGATGTGATCGATCTTTATAACCGTGTGCAAATCGGCACAAAGGTAATCGTCCGCGCCTGAAGGGAAGAAAGATTGTCACGCGTGATTTGTTAGAGAGATCATGAAAGCGTAATAAACGTGGTGACAGAGGCATTGATCGATAAAATTATAGGCATGGCTTGGGCGGATGACGTGTCCTTTGATCAAATCAAAAAGGAGCATGGCCTGTCAGAAGCAGAAGTCATTAAAATCATGCGGCAGAACTTGAAAACCGGCAGTTTCAAAGTATGGCGTAAACGGGTTTCAGGACGGCCATCAAAACATGAAAAGCGATCTCAATTGCTGCGCATAAAGAGGGAAGACAGTATTTTCTGAAAATGAAATTCCCTCGGTTTAGAAGACTTTCTCATTTCATAACATCACTTGGCAAACAGAAGTTCCGGTAACCAGAGCGTCAAGGGTGGCCAGAAGGAAATCATCGCCAGCACGACCAAGAGCGGAACCAGCCAAGGCAGAATGGCTCGGGACATGGTTTCGAACGAGACGTCAGCAATGCGGGTCACCACAAACAACACGACCCCGATCGGCGGATGGATTGTGCCAAGAATCAAATTCAGCACCATCACCACCCCGAACTGCACCGGACTAATTCCATAGGACAGAGCCGCAGGCACAAGGATCGGGATCAGGATCAGCATGGCGGCCAAGGCCTCCATGAAACAACCGATCAATAACATCAGTAAATTCGCCATCAGCAGAAAAGCGAGCGGGCTTTTGATGGTCTCGAGAATAAGTGGGGTCAGCGTTTGTGGCAGACGCGAGATGGACATGCACCAGCCCAGCACTCCGGCCGCCATAACCAAAACCAGCACCAGTCCGGTGGTCTCGATGGTTTCAATCAGGATCGGGCCCAAATGAGCCACAGTCAAAGTCCTGTAAACAACGAAGCCAAGAAATAAGGCATAGAAACAGGCAATCGCAGCCGCCTCAGTCGGCGTACACAAACCGCTGAAAATACCGCCAAGAATGACAACCGGTGTCATCAGCGCGAAAAACCCATTTAGAAAGGTTTTCAGGACTGTGCCCCAACCGGCAAATGTCTTGCGACCCATGCCTTCCCGTTTGGCAATCAATGTCACCATCACCATGAGTGATAGGCCCATCAAAAGGCCGGGGATGATCCCTGCCACAAATAATTTGCCGATCGACACATCAGCCGTGACACCATAAATCACCATCGGCAATGAGGGTGGAATTATCGGACCGATCGTGGCGGCAGCCGCCGTAATCGAGGCAGCGGTTTCGGGTCTGTAGCCTGCCTGCCGCATGGCCCTGACCTCGATGGCACCCGCACCCGCAGCATCAGCCACAGCTGAGCCAACCATGCCAGCAAAGATCATGCTGGTGAGAATACTGGCATGGGCATAACCCCCGCGCACCCACCCAATCAGAGCGCTTGCAAAGGCAACAATCCTGTCGGTGATTTGTGCGGCGGCCAAAATATTGCCCATCAGAATAAATAGCGGGGCCGCGATAATCGGGAATGAATTAATCGATCCTGCCATTTTTTGCGGCAGCACTGTAAGAGGCATGCCTGCTAAGACGAGAAAGGCCAAAGCAGCCAATCCCATCGAGGCATAAAGCGGCATGCCCAGCAAAATGGCGACAAGCCAACCGCAGCCTATTTTGATCATCAGGGCACTCATGGCTGCCCCCCGTCCTGAAGAGTTGGTTTTTCCTGCCAAATAGCCATGGCGTCGAGCACTGCCTGCATCATCATCACGACTCCGGCAGGTATGAGCGGCACATATAACAACGAAGCAGATATCGGCATGCTTGTCGCTTCGATATCAAGATTGGTTTGCACCAAATGCAGGCCCTTGACGGCAATTAAACAGCCCAGCAACAAAAGCGAGACTTCAAACAGAAGGCGCACAAGGCGGTTCAAACTCGAAGGAAGCCTGTACATGAAATAACGGATACGAATATGGGCCCCTTTGCGGGTCGCACTCATCCAGCCGAAACAGGCGCACCAAACCATCAGATAGCCACTGGCCTCGTCGGTCCATGACAAGGGATGATCTCCGGCACGAAAAATGACGCCTGCCATAACAACAAGCAGTAAAAGAACCGCACTCGGAATGGCAAAACACGCAATCAACCGATCAATGAGCCGCAACATGGCAATCCCTTTTTTATGATTTCATAAAAGAATGGAATATTTGAAAAAAGGACGAAAGGGCGGAGGGCAAGAAAAGCCCTCGCGCCACGGACTGTCATTAAAGAGCTGCGAGAGAGTCAAATGTGCCCTTGCCCCAGCGCTCTTCGAATTTTTTCGGAACAACAGCCAAAACGGGTTTGCGCCACTCATCAAGCTTGGGCTCAATCACCGTCATGCCTTGTGCCTTCAGGGTTGCTACTGCAGAGGCCTCTTGCGCGAGCAATTCCTTGTCCTGCCAATCCACACCGGCACTGAAGGCTGCTTCCAGCAGGGTGCGGTCCGCAGCTGGCAGGCTTTTCCAAAAGGCCTCGTTCACAACAATCATGCGCGGGGTGATGATGTGCTCGGTCAGCACCAAATATTTCTGGACCTCGAAAAACTTGCCGCTTTGAATCGTGGGCAGTGGATTTTCCTGCCCGTCTACCGCACCGGAGCTGAGGGCAAGATAGAGCTCAGGAAATGCAATCGGTGTCGCTTTTGCGCCCCATGCCTCTGCCATGGCAAGAAAGACGTCGACAGGCGGCACACGCAATTTGAAGCCAGCCATATCAGCTGGGCTTTGAATATTTTTACTGCCAGTGGTCAGGTGGCGCTTGCCGTAATAGGTCACAGCCATCATCCGCATATTGCGTTTTGCCACCAGATCGTCGTTGAGCTTAGCCAGCAGCGGCGCCTTGTTGATTTTGCCCATATGGGCTGCGTCGCGCCACAAATAGGGAGATTCGATCACCGATAATTGCGGCAGGAAAGCCGCTAAGGCGCCCGCACCATCGGTGGTCATCTGCAAGGCACCGGACGATACAGACTCAATAATATCCTTTCCGGATCCCAACTGACCATTGGGAAAAATCTGGATATCGATACGTCCGGAGGTTTTTTCCTTGACCTCTTTGGCAATGCGCTCGGCCATTTGGACTTGCGGATGGGAATTGGCCAGCAGCTCACCCCATCGAATGGTTGTGGCTTGTGCCCGCGCACCAATGCTTGGCATTGCAATTCCAAAGGCCGCAGCACCCAGTAATCCTTGTCCCATTTGACGACGTGTTATGCTCATAATTGGTCCTCCCTATGATGTATTGAGTAAAGCCAGCCTATTAAAAACAGCTTGTATAGTCAGATCAACGCCAGATTTTTATTGGTGATTTTCACGCCATTTCAAAAGTGGTGAAAGAGCAATTTCTAAACGGCTTCTGTCATCTTTGGTCAGACGCCTGAAGGGTGGTCGGGCATAACCCACAGGAATATCCATGATTTCCAAAGCCACTTTGCAACCGGGAATAACACCTACTTCGATTAATGCTTCGATAATAACATTGGCCATGCGTTGATATTCCAAGGCTTGCTCGATATCAGCCTGTTCGAATGACTTTTCGATGGCGACAAACAGATCTCCCATGAGATTATATGTTGTTCCAATCGCACCGCTGGCACCCATGCTGATGCCAGCCAAATACATTTCGTCATAGCCGTTATAAATGAGCGCATCCGGGCAGTGTCTGCGTAGCCGCTCTAAGGCAAAAAGGTCTGTTGATGTGTGCTTCACACCAATGATGTTTTTATGTTGCAGCAAATTTGATAATTCGGCGACACTGAATGCCTGCGTAAGAGCGGGAAAATTATATATAATCAGCGGCAGCGCAGACTGATCAGCAATTGTATGATAATGCGCTAAAACTTCTGCGCGAGAAAACTGGTAATAGTAAGGCGTCACTGCTGAAATAGCATGAAATCCCGATGAATGGGCCACCTCTGCAAGATCTAAAACATCACGGGTCGCAACAGCGCCGACATGCGCAATGAGCGCAAGTTTACCTTGGCTGCACTCAGCAACATGACGAAGACAGTCTGATCTTTCCGCAATGCTTTGAAGCATCGCTTCACCAGAACTGCCGCTCACATAAAGGCCATGCACACCTTGCTTGATGATAAATTTGACAAGAGCTTCAGTCGATGTCCAATCGATGCTCCCCTCTTTGTCAAAAGGTGTCAGCAATGCGGCATGTATGCCACCGAGATTTTTAAAGGAACCATTCATTGTCATTGTCTTAGGCCTTTATTTGATTAGGTGTTGGTGCAGCGTAACGCCGTCTTGATGCCATAAGATGGTCGCGCATTGCCAATCCTGCAGCTTCAGGATCACGGCGCAGGATTGCATTCATAATAGCAAGATGCCCCTCATAGGATCGCCTATTGCCAATTGGATCTGCTTTGGGCGTATGCTGACTGATCAACCAATCGACAAGGGCTTGATGGACGGAGATGAAAATTGGATTGCGTGGAATCGCCATTAATATTCGGTGAAAAGCGACATCCGTATCAGCAAAGCCGCGCGCATTGGGAATTTCACGTTCATTGGCTTCTAGAGCAGACTGTAGATCGGCGATTTGCTGCTTATCAGCATGCGTGGCTGCATGACGTGCGATACTATCTTCAAGAAAGAGACGGAGCTGTTCAAAATGAAGTACGCCTGCCGGCTGCTCCAGCAAGAGGCGGGCGGCTCCTGATAATTGGGCAAGCATACTATCCGCGGTTGGACGCGTTACCTTGGGACGCTCGCCACTTCTAATCTGAATAAGTCCCTTGGTTTCAAGGGCGTGCAATGCCTCGCGAATGGATGGACGGCCGACCCCATATAATTCCATGAGTTCGCGTTCTGAGGGCAATGAATCCCCAACTGGATGCTGCGCGACCATTTTTTCAAGGCGGTCCAGCACTTCATCAGACAGTTTACGACGAAGAATTTTATTCATGCTTAAAGGTTAAGCTATTATACCACTTATTGCAAATCCAATTTCTTCTCTCCCCAACTGGAAGCCATATTCTACGCGGTAAAAGGGACGCATTTTGTCAAATAGGCATGGATTTGTTGAAAGCTTTGAGAATGCTTTTTTACACCTTTTTTGCATCGGAAATGCTTAAGTTTTAAATTTCATGCCCTTTGATTTTTATAAATGGGCCCAAAAACCGAATAAGCGCGCACGGTTATAGACGTTATCATTGAAATGAGACTGGCGGAGGGAGCGGGATTCGAACCCGCGATACGGTTTCCCGTATACACACTTTCCAGGCGTGCGCCTTCAACCACTCGGCCACCCCTCCGTTTCGGTGCTTAAGGCGCACGCAAAGCCTTTGGTTTAAGACGGTCGCCTTGAAGGCGACCTGGTGCGCCTTCAACCACTCGGCCACCCCTCCGTTTTGGTGCTTAAGGCGCACGCAAAGCCTTTGGTTTGAGACGGTCGCCTTGAAGGCGACCTGGTGCGCCTTCAACCACTCGGCCACCCCTTTTGTTTTGGTGCTTCAGGCGCACGCTGAGCCTTCAAACAAGAATGGGTGGATAGGGCCACTCAACATTCTTCGGTCCCGGCAGATAAAATGCCTAAGACCCGCGAACGCTGGTTGGGCGCTCGGTTGCCTTTATAATCAGCATAGTGAGGCTTGCAAGCCTTTTTCCTGACGTGGGTTCTTTTTGACGAATGGAGCCTTATTTTTTCGTCCGGTTTCCTCTAGTCTGTGCATCGCGGGCCTTGGCTCTTTGTCTTGTTTTTGCCGTTTTTAAGCGTGAACTTGCTATATTCCTCTTTTTTTGGAGCTGTCACGATGCCATTTTGGAAAAAAGCCAAGCCTTTGCCGTCGGAACTGGAGGCCTTGCCCGGTCGGACCACTCCTTTGGCCATATCGGGGCGTCATTATGTGTTGCCGAGCCCCATGCTGCCCCCTTACCCCGCAGGCTCTCAGCAGGTTTTGTTCGGAATGGGCTGTTTCTGGGGGGCGGAACGTGCTTTCTGGGGGCTGCCGGGCGTTCTCACCACCGCTGCGGGCTATGCGGGCGGATTTACCAAAAACCCGACCTATGAAGAGGTCTGTTCCGGTTTGACTGGCCATGCCGAGGTTGTCTTGGTGGTTTTTAATCCGGAAAAAATTCAATTTCAGGATCTGTTGCGGATTTTTTGGGAAAAACATGATCCCACCCAAGGCATGCGCCAAGGCAATGATGTCGGCACGCAATATCGTTCAACGATTTATGTCGATGACGAGGCTTTGCTGTCTCAGTCCAAGACCAGCGCCCGCCTTTATGCGCAGGTGCTTGCCAAGTCAGGATATGAGGCCATCACCACGGAGATCACGTCAGGGCCCGTTTTTTATTTTGCCGAAGAGGAGCATCAGCAATATCTCGCCAAGAACCCGCGCGGTTATTGCGGGCTCGGCGGCACGGGTGTCGCATGTCCGTTAGGACTTGTGGTGTAACGCGATGCCGAAGGGGTATTGTGTCCTTGCCCTCAAGTTTAAAATCAGAAGGCCAAACTCTTTATGACGACCGATCTTTTGCACATGCATGGTGGCGATCAGGCTTTATTGCTGGCTGTGGAGCGCCATTCCTCGGGCGCTTGGCCGGCCCCTGATGTGGTGTCGCTCAATGGCTGGGAGTGTCGCTTTGCACCCGCGTCCAAATCCCGTCGGGTCAATTCTCTGACGCCTTTGGAACCTGTCAAAGGACGCTTTGAGCAAACTTTGTCTGTCGCGCGCAGACTGTGCCGCGAGCGTCATGTGGCGTGCACGGTGCGTGTCACACCTGCTTTTCAGGAAGAGGATCTGGCCTCTCTCACTGATCAAGGCTTTGTGCAAAAGGACACAACACTCGTCAAAATTTTACCTTTGGGGGGCGTGGCACAGGCCGATCCCGCGGTCAGATTGACAGCGCCTCCCCATTCGGAATGGCTGACCCATTATGCGCATCTCACACAAATGGGGGATGCCGAACGCGATGTCATCGACTCCATGCTGTCGCATGTGCAAGGTGACATGTGCCTTGCGGCCTTATCCGTTGACGGCGAGGTCGTGTCTTTGGGTCGTTCGGTGGTTCGCAATGGCTTGATGGGCATTTTTCAAATTGCCACGGCCCCTTCAGCGCGGCGTCAGGGCTATGCGCATCGTATCGTGCAAAGTCTGTTGCATTGGGGACGACAGCAAGGGGCCATGCGGGCGTATTTGCAGGTTGTTGCCGATAATATCGGCGCGCGTTCGCTTTATCGTTCCATGGGTTTTAAAACGCTTTATAGTTATACTTATTTTGTCAAAGACGAGACTACGCAATCATAAAAAGGGTAACGCCATGATCCATGAAGTGGACTATGTGTCTGGTCACACCAGACTCTATGCCATTGTCGGGCACCCGATCGAGCAGGTTCGTTCCCCCGAATTGTTTACAGCCAGTTTTAAGTCACGGGGCGCCGATGCGCTTTTGGTTCCATTCCATGTTCTGCCCGATGAATTTGAGCGCACGATTCCGGCCTTGATGGCGATGCCCAATCTGGATGGTCTGATTTTTACAATTCCCTATAAGCAAAAAGCCATGGCTTATGCCGATGAGATCGGGGCCAATGCAAAAATTGTGGGGGCGATTAATGCTTTGGCACGCAATGGTGCAGGCGGCTGGAAAGCCGATATTTTTGACGGCCTTGGCTGTGTTGAAGGGTTCAGACGCCGTGGCCTTTCATTTGCGGGAAAGCGCATCATGTTGATCGGCGCAGGAGGTGCGGGTTCAGCCATAGGCGTTGCAATTGCCCATGAAAATCCGCACTCCATTCAACTCTATGATCTGGATGTCAACAGGGCTTTGGATCTGGTGCGCAAAATCCAGTCCGTTGATCCCTCTATTCAAGTCGAGCGAACCGAACCCACCGTGAAAGAAATTGATATATTGCTCAATGCATCACCGGTTGGCATGCTTGATGATGACCGTATGCCGATTGCCGTCAACACTTTTGATCCGGCGCTGGTTGTTTTTGATGCGATTGTTAAACCCGAAACCACACCTTTGCTCAAAAAAGCCCATGAGGCTGGTTGTACCCTTGTTCGGGGTCGGGAAATGATGATGGGGCAAATATCCAAAATGACAGATTATTTCGGATTTTTGTCGGCATAAATTCAGCCTTTGGATGTTTTGGGCAAGAGGCGCGCAACCGCTGCACCGCCTGCAATCAACACGCAGGCGAAGGCGAGGCTATAGCTCGCTTTGGCCTCACCGGTTAAAACCAGCAATCCCGTTGACAGAACCGGCGTGGCATAGGAGCCAAACCCGATTTGACGAATGTCACCGGATTTCATGCCGTAATCCCAGAGATAAAAAGCGGCACCGACAGGCCCCAAGCCAAGGCCTAAGAGAGCAAGCCAGCGGATGGGCGTGTCAGGCCAGATCGTTGTTTCAAACAAAAGGTGGACCACAAGCGACAGCAGCGATGTCACAAGACAAAAGCCTGTCACTGTATCGGTCGGCACGCTTTCCATCCGGCTCGATGCCAGTGAATAAAAAGCCCATGTGAAGGCCGCCGCAAGTGCACAGAGATAACCGGTCACGATTGTACCATCAAAGGTCAATGAAATCGGTTGCCCGCTCATTAAGATGACAATACCGGCAAAACCCAAGCCGCCGCCAATGACGGTGGGCAGGCTGATACGCTTGTCGAGAAGCAGATCGGCACCCAACACAATCAATAAGGGCCACAAATAGCAAATCAATCCTGCTTCAGCCGGCGGTGCTAAACGTAAGGCCGCAAAATAAAGCGCATGATAGCCAAACAAGCCGCCAACCCCTATCAGCCAAACCTTAAAAGGCTGCCGCAATGTCTTGATCGCCTGTGGCCGCCAAAGCCAGCTCAGCGCCCCTGAAAGGCCTCCCAGCAAAAAAGTCATGGAGGCCAGCTGGAAAGGCGGGATCACGCCTGTCTGTGCTGTAAAAAGCGCCAAGGCAGACCAAAGCCCGATGGCTGCAAAACCGGCCAGCGTTGCTAGGCGGTGTGTTCTAAGGATTCTCACGGGGGGCTGTTCATTTTGCGCTGTCATGGTCAAGAAGCCATGCGCAGATCAAACAAATTTTTCAAGTAAAATAGAAGGCTCATGAAAATCCATGCGGAGAAAAATAAAAAAGAGCGCTGATCAAGCGCTCTTTCACAGGTCGTGATTTTAGACAAGTAGTCCTAAGACCATTTTTTGCCTTAGACCATGTTTTGTCCGCCATTGGCTGACAAGGTTGATCCCGTAATAAATCCAGCATCATCTGCTGCAAGGAAAGCCACGCAACGGCCGATTTCATCTGGTGTGCCGAGGCGGCCGACAGGGATTTGCGGCAGAATACGGGTCTTCAAAACATTTTCGTCAATGGCCATCACCATTTCCGTGCCAATATAGCCGGGGCAGATCGCATTCACGGTAATGCCTTTGGCAGCGCCTTCTTGGGCCAGTGCTTTGACAAAGCCAAGATCGCCCGCCTTCGCTGCGGAATAATTGACTTGGCCCATCTGGCCTTTTTGACCGTTCACCGAGGAAATCACAATCACGCGGCCAAAGCTGCGGTTGCGCATGCCTTCCCAAACAGGTTGGGTCATGTTGAAGAGGCTGTCGAGATTGGTACGGATAACAGCAGACCATTGGTCTTTTGTCATTTTGTGGAACATCCCATCGCGGGTAATACCGGCATTGTTCACGAGAATTTCCACAGGTCCATGCGCGGCTTCCACGGCCTTGATGCCCGCAACGCAGGCATCATAATCACCCACATCCCATTTATAGGCAGATATGCCGGTTTCCGCTGTAAATTTTTTGGCAACATCATCATTGCCGCCATAATTGGCAAC
>Ga0209085_1001068_pt1 | contig 17786 bp, 13 predicted proteins | sample C_131016_EF_Meta_FD_187310 | JGI IMG/M metagenome (GOLD analysis project Ga0209085, IMG submission 187310) | Freshwater microbial communities from Lake Croche, Canada to study carbon cycling - C_131016_EF_MetaG (SPAdes) (version 2) | ecosystem: Environmental > Aquatic > Freshwater > Lake...
TTTCAATAATTCCACCGAATCTTCTTTTGACTTCTTCCAAATAAACGATGCAATATTATATTTATTAGATGCTTGCTCTGTAATCTCGGCCATTGGAACCGATGGTTATATTATATCCCGTCAAGGCGCTGAAAAACTCCTTGTGATTTTTCAAAAGGCTGGCGTTTCCATGGAAGTTGATTGGTTTCTTTTTTTTCACTCGTTGTCTCAAGCAGAGCGGGAAAAGTTTATCAGTATAGATGGGACGGGCCGGTTTGATATGCTTGAGTTCGAATCTGAAAAGTTAAACACTTATGTAATTCTTCCATCGTTTGTGGAGCAGAGTTCCATGGATTCCATTATCGGGTTTGACAAGGCTGGAAATTACATTGAAAGGCATTCAATGTTCGAATGCGATAAACCTTAAATTAAAGAGAAATGAATTCACTTTTGTTTTACTCAAATCTTATTCTTCTGAGTTTTTTTCCATTGCTAAGTCTTCTTGTCGCCGGGGCGTCGCTGGAAGTCTTTTTTCATCGATTTTTTGGGTCTGGAAGTCGGCCAGAATTGCGCTTCGCAAGAATCCTAGCATTCGGCTTTATCTGGACTCTTATTTGTTTCGGAGCGGCGTTAGGTTTTTTTTACAAGGGATTTGTGCCAACAGCGACTTGGAGCCTTATTTATGTGGCTTTTACCCTATGCCTTGCGGTGCTCGCTATTAATTTTTCTTCGTGGCGCAGTATTGTTGATTCTCACTTTGTATTCTCCTTCTCGTGCATAGTCGGGGTCGCGGTTGTTTTTCAAATCATCTCGGTGATTTGGTTTCCGCATGTGATGGATTCGACTCAACTCGGTTGGACGAATCGGTTTACTGATCCATTTAGTATCAACTACGGAGTTATGAATGGCGCGGCGGGTTATTCTGGGATGATCTTTTTTACGGGATTGCTTGCTCCCCATATGCCTCTGGCCGTCTCCGCGGCGGCTACCAAGATTGTGTTGTATTTTCTGCTTGGCGTCCTATGCGTGTCGATTTCCCGCGTTTTTTATGGAAAAAATTTCATTTTTGGCTTGCTTTTTTCCGCTTGCATTTTAGTTGGGAGTTCATTTGGAATGCTCCTCTTTGCATTTGGTAAAGATTCGCTCCTCGGAGTTTTATTTGCGCTCCTTTATTTCACGCGTTTAGCTGATAAGGAATCGCCAGACTCCTATCGCACGGCAGCACTTCTTTGTGGCGCAGCGGGATTTACGGGTGTTATCACTGTTCCTTACATGGCAATGGCCGCTGGCTTGGTCTTTCTGTTAATCTCCGACTTCAAAAGGAAACTCGAATTTGCGGGATCCCATCTTCTCATTGCCGGGCCGTTGCTTGCGTTTCCATTGATGGGAATGGCGAAACTACCTTACGCTCCCGTGGCGCTTGGAATGTTTATAAGCGGTTTTTTTGTGCTTCTCATTGCCAAGTTAAAGTTTTGGAAAAATATCCGCATTCCGAAGATTCCCTTCTGGATTCCGGCGCTCGCTATGATTGCTGCAGTCTTGGCCTCGATGAAGTTCCTGCCTGTGGCTGTGCTGTTATTGGATGGAACAACGCCGATCATGCCACCGCTTGATGGGAAAACAGGTTTTATCGGATTGCTTTACGAATACAATTCCTCATCTGGTCTCATTGCAAATATTTATCTTCTCGCGCCGTTTCTAGCATTATGGTTCTGGCGTGGCAGGTCTCTTGAAAGTTGCGTTCCTTTCTTTTTCCTGCCATTGGCATTAGCCCTTTATTTATTTATTTGCAATACATCTCAACATATCCTCACTGGATCGAATCAGTGGGATCTCGTCAAGAATACCATAGGATATTTTCTTCCGCCCATTGCAGCTATGAGCCTCGGGCCCATTGTTGCTCAGTTTCCACTTGGTTGGGAGACCGTTAGAGGATTTGTTCCTCTGTTGGGCGTGCTCATGGTTGGGTCTTTTGTTCAATCGGTTCTTGTTTTTCACTCGAAAATTGGCATTTTTAGTCCATTTATTCGATGTGGGGTTATCCAGCAGGGAAGAAATAATGCAGAAATCGCCTACATCGCAGATTACCTTTGGCGAAAAAACCAGCAAACGACCCTGTTCATCGATTCGCATTGCGGGGTTCCATCATATGGTAATCTTCAATACCTCTCACCACGAGTTGAAATGATTGTCGTCGATAATATCATATCCGAATTGCAGAAAAATGGAGTCACACCAACACGCGCTCTGATTAAGACCAGCTGTCTAGAAGAGGTTGTTCGGGAGGCGAATTTAAAGGTCGTGGACACATTTGCCATTCCTGGAAAAGACCTGATGATTATTGAGTTTTCTCGGTAGAGGACTCTCGTTGGGGTTTGATAAGATTCAGGTATTTTATTTATCCTTAAAAATTAAACTAATCATGTCTAAATTACTCGAATGATATCAGTTTTCAGGGAGCAGTTTTCAGGAAATTCCAAATCCAACATTCAACATTCAAAATTCGAAGTTCTGCGCCAGCAGAATGCTGGGTCTGGAGCGGCAAGAAATTGAAGGCGGCTTGCGCGAACAACTTAAAAATAGAGTTGCAATCGAAACAAAATAAAACATCATATTTCTTTCGTGTATAGTCGAAGAAAATATTCTGAAAAACTCGATCTCTATGCCTTCAAGCCTCTAATCAAGGTGCTGACGGGTATGCGTCGTGTGGGCAAGAGCACTCTTTTGAAGTCGCATGCGGAGGCGTTGAGAAAAAATTTTCCGTCTGCCACGATTCTGGCGATTGATAAAGAATCGATGGAATGGGATCACATCCGAACGGGTAAGGAATTGCATGAGTTCGCAATTGCGAATTTTGAAGGCCAACCGAGCCCGTATGTCCTGATGGTGGATGAGGTGCAGGAAATCGAAGATTGGGAGCGGGGTGTCGCCTCGCTGTTCAATCGCGCTGATGTGGACATTTACCTCACGGGTTCTAATGCGAGGGTGTTTTCTTCGGAGCTTTCCACACGATTGAGCGGGCGGCACATTGAAATTCCCATTCATCCGCTGGTGTATCCGGAGTTTTTGGAGTTTTCGGATCTGCCAGATGGGGATGAAGCATGGGGGCGGTTTTTGCTACAGGGGGGCATGCCTGGCATCCACGCGATCTCGAAGGAAGACAAGGTTGTTTTCGAGTATCTTGGAGCGGTTGCCGATACGGTGGTGTTGAAGGATGTAATTCAACGGCATGCGATTCGAAATCCGAGACTGTTGCAGCGGCTTCTACACTTTGCTTTGGATACTTCGGGGTCTCCACTATCCGCAAAGCGTATTGCGGATTATTTGAAATCGCAGAATATTCGGTGCAGCGTGGATACGATTTTGGAGTATCTGGCGTTTTTTGTGGATGCGAGGGTGGTGAGTCGTATTAGCCGCCATGATCTTCGAGGTAAGAGGGTGCTGGAAGTGCATGAAAAGTATTACTCTGCCGACCATGGGCTTCGAAATGCAATGCTGGGGCATCGGGCTCAGGATATTGGCATTCAGCTCGAGACAATCGTTTGCAATCATTTGCTCGCCACGGGGCACAAAGTGGAAGTGGGGCGGTGGGATACCTATGAGGTGGACTTTGTTGCCACGAAAGACGGTCTGCGAACTGATATCCAAGTGGCTTATCTGCTTTCGGATGAGAAGACGCTTGAGAGGGAAATCCGACCCCTGCGGGCAATTGGCGACAATTACCCGCGCATGATTTTGAGTATGGATTCCCATTTTCGCGAGGATCACAAAGGAATTCGATGGATGAATATTAAAGAATTTGTCCGCACTTTTGCGCTTTGAGTCAATTTGCTTCAAATTTGTTGGAAAAGCACTCGATTTCCGTTATAATCCCTTCTTACAACCGGGCTGGTCTGATCGGGGAGACGCTGCGGAGCTTGTTGAACCAGACGGTGCCGGCGAAGGAAATTATTGTGGTCGATGATGGGTCAACTGACGGGACAGCGGAAGCGGTGGAGCGGGAGTTTTCAGTTTTCAGTGAGCAGTTTACAGCCTTACACAAACCTTCCTCTGTATTCTCTGTGCCCTCTGTGGTTAAACCTTCCCTGCGGGTTATTCGCCAGCAGAATGCTGGGCCAGGAGCGGCAAGGAATCGGGGACTTGCGGAGGCGACGGGGGAGTTTATTCATTTTTTTGATAGCGATGACATCGCCTCGCCAAATAAGCACGAGGTGCAGCTGAAGGCGCTTCTCGAAACTGGGGCGGATATTGCCTATGGGCCATGGGTGAAAGGGCGGTTCGTAAATTTAAACACAATCGAGAATGGGGGTAGGTGCGAGAAAGAGCAACCGAAGGTTGGCCCGAAGGGTGAAGGAGTTGGCGCGACTAAATCAAAGGACACAGAGAACACGTCGCCCACTCGCAGCGTGAGCCGCCCTGCTGAGGCGCTTTTTGCTGATCATGGGGAAATAGGAGGCGCTGGGGAGTATTCTTCATTCGTGCCCATCCGTGATATCCGTGGTTCCAATTTTTCTTGGTCTCGGAACTTCGTTCCAGAAGGGCCAGTCCTTCAGGCTCAGGGGTTGCCTCAAGGGGATTTGGTGCGGGCGCTGCTGACGAATTGGTCTATTGTGCCGCATGCGTGTCTTTTTAGGCGATCGATTCTGGATGAGGCAGGGTGCTTTCCGGAGGATATTTGGGTAGGTGAAGATCAGCTGCTCTTTTTGAGATGTCTCCTTGCCGGTGCCAAAGTGGTGCACACGCCGGAGACGATGGTTTTTTATCGGCTTGGAAATGATCCTGGGAAACTGACGGCGACAGGTGTGGCGCAAAAGCGCCATGCGAGGGACTGGGCGATGTTTTTGGTGAAAGCTAATGAGGAAGTGGCGAGTGGCGGGGAGCGGGGAGAATCTGTTGGGAACCACGAAACACACGAAATGACACGAAATGAAGAGGCATTTCAGCGCCCAGGGACCTGCGCTGGCGCTGCGTTTTCGACTTCCCTCACAAGCGAGCTTGCACGGGATTCTGAAAACACATCGCTCACTCGCTCAGCGATTGGCCCTCCTTTATCTGCTCTAAGCTCAGACAATGTGGGAATGGGAAGCGGCGAGGGTAATCAGCTTGCTGATTCGGAGGGGTTTTTGGAGGGGCAGTCGCAAGCTGGCTTGCAGATGGACAACCAAAAAGAGCACTGCATTCGCTCTGTAAATGATTCGCTCGCTTCCAAAAAGCAATCCGATAAAAATCCTGAAAATTTTGTTAATCCTGTCAAAAATTGCTTCGGTTTTCGCCTTCGGGCCTACGAGGCTTGGCGGGATTTGGAGAAGTTTTTTCCGGATGGGGAGGACGAGTTGAAGAACGAGTTGCAAGGGATTTGGAAGAGGAATTGGTTTTCAGGTTCCAGGTTTCAGTTTTCAGGTTTTGTCTTGCGGAAGCTGGGCGGGCTGAAGTTGCGGGTTCTTGGCTATCGAGAGAACACCTCTTTTCGATGCGGTAAATTTTCGTCTTTTATAGATTTTGTTGGCGAGTAAATAAATTTCTTGACTTTGCGAAGTCTTTTCGAAATATTTGAAACTGTAAATGTAGCTAGAATAAGAAAAAACATCCTGAGAGATTCTCGCTATCCAGTGCATGAGATCGCGGATAAGCTAATTCCTTATTTAAAGCTGCTTGTAGAGAAATTTAATCCGGATCAGATAGTTTTGTTTGGTTCTTATGCTTATGGAAATCCTACCAGGGATAGTGATGTAGATTTGCTTATTGTAAAGAAAACAGAAAAAAGCCCTCGCGAGGAGGCGACCGCGATTCGTAAGGCGTTTCAACCCCTACGGCACTCGGTCGCCAACTTGGCTTTTGATATTATGGTGCGCGATCCGGAGGATTTGCGAGAGAGGATTTCAAAAGGTGGAGCATTTCATGCCGCTATTATTCGTAATGGCCTACGGTTGGCATGAAGACCGATGAACACAATCCTGAAGATTGGTATCGCTCGGCCAAAGTGCGCTTGGGTTAAGCGGATCGGCTCTATCCGCTGGAAGGATCGAGCGAGTCGGTGATCGAACTTTTGCAGGAATCTGCCCAGAGGTATCTGAAAGGGTATCTCATTTCCAAGGGGTGGGCTTTATCCCGAATTCACGATCTAGGAGCATTAATTGCGGAAGCTCAAAAGCATGATGAACGCTTTGCTGAGTTCGCGGACTTTGCAGATGAGTTAACAGATCAATTCTGGGCAATGCATTATCCCGGAGGGGAAATTGATGAACAGAGCTTGGATTTTCATGAAGTGCGCAGTCGCTTGGATGGACTGCTCAAACTAATAGCAGTGCCGCTGTAGCGGGTAATGGGTGGCGATCCGCCTTCGCGCTATGCGGCTTCGCCGTGACTTGCGGTAACGGGTTGCGGGTAACTGGCAGAAAATGGGCGGTGCGGCCGCAAGTTGGTGAGATTGCAGGAAAAATGCCAACTACGATATCAAAGATTTCACCTTGCGTTTACAGAAACATACTATTCTATAACATAAACGTGTCAGAATAGTCGGAATATTCGAAATCAGTGATTTTGAAGTCGCTTAGATTTTCGGAAACTAAGTGCGTTTTCCCTTAAAAAAAATGCAGTGCAATGGTTTTAAATGATTTGCATTTCTGGATGATCTTCATTTAGGTTTTCGGTTGATGTTGGAAGTTTATAACAATCCTGTGGCGATGGAGCCGTTGATGCCTCTGGTGGAGCGGGGGCATTTGGCGGAGTTGTCGTTCGAGATTTTGCAGGAGTCTGGCCGCTTGGCAGGAAGGGTGAGGTCGCCGTGGGTTTTTCAGGAGGTGGCTTCGGTGGTGCGGGGAATGAATTGCTACTACTCGAATATGATCGAGGGTCATAGGACGAGCCCAAGGGATATTGAGCGGGCGATGGCAAGGGATTTTTCTGGGGATTCCGCCGAGCGCTCAAATCAGCTTTTGGCTTTTGCGCACATGGAAGTGGAGCGTGAGTTGGGGGGGCTTTTGGAGCGGGGTGGGGTGGATGTATATTCCGGAGAGTTTCTTTGCGAGATTCATCGGAGGTTTTACGAGCGGTTACCTGAGGAGTTTCGGACGGCGCGGACTGCGGCGGGGGGAGCTTATCAAATTGTGCCGGGGACTTTGCGGGATTTCATGGTGGATGTGGGGCGGCATACGCCTCCGCATTTCGAGGCGGTGGGCAGTTTTTTAGGGAGGTTTCGCGATTTTTATTCTTCACCTGCTATTCCGAAGACAGAGTGTCTTATGGCTGTGGCGGCTGCGCACCATCGGTTGGCTTGGATTCATCCTTTTGGCGATGGGAATGGGCGGGTGGCGAGGTTGCACAGCCAAGCACTGTTGGCGCATTACGGAGTTGCTGGGTTGGGATTGTGGACTTTGTCACGGGGGGTGGCCAGACGGCGTGCGGATTATTATCGGTTTCTGGACATGGCTGATCGGAGGAGGGTGAATGATTATGATGGTCGCGGGAATTTATCGGATGCTGGCTTGGGGGCATTTTGCGTATTTTTTCTTGAAACGCTGCTGGATCAAATCCGGTTCATGGGAAGCGTGTTGGATATTTCGAATTTGCGTTTGCGGGTGGAGAGGTATTTTCAATTCATGGAGCGGGAATCCTATCGTGACGCTTTCGCGGCGATCGTGCGTGTGCTGGTGGATGAGGGGGAAATTCCGCGTTCGAGGGTGAGGGAGATCACGGGCAAGGGGGCTACGGTGGTGGCGGAGATTGTGAGAAGGGGCTTGGAGGCAGGGTATTTTCGCTCGCCTTCGCCGAAGGGTGTGCTACGGGTCGCGTTTCCGGAGCGGATGCGGGAGGCGCTTTTTCCCAAGCTGTATTTCCCAGCAGGAAGCGAAGAGGTTTAGCAAAAATGAAGTGGCTGATTGTTGAGGATGCGCTACGCGATCGTAAGGGGCATTGGTTGGAGTATATTTCGACTTTTGTGAGGGGGCTACGCGCAGTTGGCGATGACGTAGAGGTGCTGTGTGATCAAAAGGCGGAAGGGTTTGTGATGGCGGAGACGGGGGCGATGCCGGTGCTGCCGGAGTCGATCTGGCACCGGATGGGTGATGGGGCAGCGGCGCTGCAACGGTATTTGCGGGTGCCTAGGCATGCGTGGGCCACATACGTGACAGTCAGAAAAGTTTTCAGTGCTCAGTTTTCAGAAAAAGAAGATTCAACCACACAGAGCACAGAGGACACGGAGGCAAGCGATGGGCGCTGCTTGGCCAGACCAAGCGGCGCTGCGTTTTCAATTCCCTTCACAAGCGAGCTTGCACGGGATTGTGAAAACACATCGCTCACTCGCTCTGCGGGTGGTCCCGCTTCTGCTCTCGACGCTCGACCCTCGACGCTCGACGCGGGCAAAGCCCCTGACTGGATCTTTGTCCCAACGGTGTTGGTTCACCATTTGCTGGGGTGGTGGTTGCTGCTCAAAACAGGATCTGTTCCGAGAGAATCGCGGGTGCTTTTGTTTTTCCCGAATTTGCCGATTCGCTTGGATGATGCGGGGAAAGCACACTGGAATGCTGGCCCAACGACGAAGTTGATGGCTTGGCTATTTACAAGTTTTAGAAAAGAAGTGGAAAGCGCGCGAGTTGTGCTGGGTGTGGAGACACACTCAATGCAAAGGGCGTTGGAAGGGTTGATTCAAATGCCAGTGGCCTATTTACCGCATCCGGTGGAATTTCACGCGGAGACGCGGAGACGCAAAGGGGAAGAAAGTTTAACCACTGAAGACACCGAGAGCACTAAGGACTATTTTGCTAATATGCAGGGCTGCGCTTGGACGAGCCAAGCTGGCGATTCTGATTCAGACTCTCTGGCAAGCAAGCTTGCCGACTCGCCTGTTTCTGAATCGTTGCCTCGCTCCGCAAGTCTTCCTGCTTCTTCATTCGCCACCAGTTACCCGCCACTCGCCACTTTGGCTTCGCCGATTGTCTTCGGCTGCTATGGCGCGGCGCGCTGGGAAAAGGGGAGTGACATTTTTCAAGACGCTATCAAGCTCATCTTGAAAAATGAGGTGCCGAGTGGCGAGTGCCAAGTGGCGAGTATTCAATCTGAGAGCGCGTGCGAACTTGGCTCTGCTTTTTTACCTATTACCAGTAACTCGTTACCAGCTACTCCGGTCGGTAGGCCGCTCTGCTTCGTGATCCAATGGGTGGAGGATTTTGAGGATGAAAAAGGGAATCTTGTTCAACTTGATCCATGGCTTAAAAACCATCCGCAGGTAGAGGTCATCGGTCGATATTTTCAGGGAGATGAGTATGATGAGCAGTTGGAACAAACGGATGTCATGGTGCTGCCTTACCGTTCGCCTTACAGGTTGCGCGTTTCGCGTGTTGTTATCGAGGCGATGATGCACGGAATGCCAGTGATCGCGACCAAGTCAACTACTCTTTTTGAGCAGGCACGGGAGTTTGGAGCCGTTGTAGCTTGCGATGGGGCGGATGCAAAAAGTCTGGCGGAGGCGATATGGAATCTAGTTACAGATTTTGAGCGGATGCAGCATGAAGCTCTTGGAAAATCTGAGATTGCCAGAACGAATTTTTCGGTGAAGTATTTCCGCGAGTTGCTGATCAAATGTAGTTCGCCAAGTCTTCATTTTTTCAAAAATAATTAAAAATAATCGCTGCTTAAAAAAAATAATGAACAATAACAAGGCTCTTAGTTTTGATAAGGAGATTTCTGCTCTCTACGCTGACAAAATGGCGTGGTGTCGAAGCGGTTCTAAAATTGCAGCAACAGGCCTTTCTTCAATAAATAATCTCATTGCAATTCGCAACCTCGTTCTGTCGAATAAACCCAAAAAAACTATGGAAATTGGTTTGGCATACGGGGGGTCAGCCGCAACAATTCTCCGAACACTTAAGGAGTGCCATGGAGGAGGTCCCTTTCACCATACGGCTATTGATCCTGGACAGTCAAATTTTGATTATTGTGGCGTCGAAATTGTGAAGCGAGGCGGTTTTCTGGAAAACTTCGCCTTGTTTGAGAATTCAAGTGACCTTGCTCTCCCAGAGTTAGTTAGGCTTGGTGAAAAGTATGACCTCATTTATATTGATGGCTACCATATCTTTGAAAATGTCTTCGTAGACATGCATTTTTCGCTTCAATTACTGAACACTGGGGGCGTGATGTTATTTGATGATTGTGCTGATCCGCATGTGGCCAAAGTTCTTAAATTTGTAAAAACTAACCTTTCTGATTACCTTGAGGAATTTTCTGTATCTAAATTCCAGCCGGAAAAATCTCTTTTTAAGAGGATCGCAAATTTTTTAGGATATTCCCAGATGAAAGCCTATGTAAAAAAACAGGACTTGCCTAGAGCTTGGAATGCTAAGCTCAGTGCTTTTTGACGCAATTTATAGCGGAAATACTTCTCGATGAACCCACGAATTTTTGCAGGCTCTGTCCTCGCTTATGCCTACAATTTTTGGGTGACTAACATGCCATCAAGAACTCTCCGGAGCATTTACTTAAAATCTTGGCTTGGGAGTTTGGCTGCGAAATCCGGGGTGCAAATGGGATGCCGGTTCTTAAACGGGCGGAAGGTTTTTTTGGGCGAGCGGAATGTGATTAATTTCGGGTGCTTGTTTGATGGGCGAAAATTTCAGATTCGGACTGGTAGCAATGTTTCGATCGGGCCGGAAGCTACGATTTTAACGCTTGGGCATGATCCGAGATCGGCGACTTTTGCAGATCGGGGGGGGGACGTTCACATTGGTGATCGTGTTTGGATTGGATACCGGGCAATTGTTTTACCGGGAGTCAAAATCGGGGATGGGGCGGTGGTTGGGGCTGGGGCTGTGGTGACGAAAGATGTTGAGCCACATGCCATGGTTGCAGGTAATCCTGCAAGAAAGATTGGCGAGCGGGGGGGCTCCCAGGGACTAGAAGAGAGTAGATCGCACATAGCAGGATCCACAGGCGGGGTATTTGAATATGAGTTAAATTATCGGCCTTGGTTACTTTGAAAAAGCTCCTATATGTTTGCGAGGCGGATTCGGGAGGGATCATGGAATATGCGGTCAGGCAGGCGGCGGCGATTGCTCTGGAGGGGTTGGAGGTTCATTTTTTGTGCAAGGAGTCGTTTCCGAGGCAGCGGTTGGCGACTGGAATCCGGGTTATCAATTTTGAGGCAGGCCGAAAGACTTTTTGCTCCACAGGAAAGTTGCGGACGATTTGGCGGTTGACGATAGGTTCACGCCGGATTTCTCAGCAAATTTTTGAAATTGCGGAAAAAATGCATTTCGAGTTCGTTTTATTTGCGTGCTTTAAAGAATACTTCTCGCCTTTTTGGGTGTGGCCATTGCGGAGGTTAGCAATGAAGGGCGTGGTGATTGGAACGATTGCGCATGATCCTATTCGGGATTTTGTTGTTGGACCGCTCTGGTGGCATCTTTTGTCGGTGAGGTTGGGGTATTCATTCGTGCAACATGTTTTTGTGCATGATGAAACGCCTGTAGATTTCGGAGGGCGTCAACCCGAGGGAATCCAAGTTCATCAGATTCCGCATGGGCCGTATGAAGTGGCGGAGCCCAAGATCGGGCGGGAGGCTATGCGTAAAAAATTGGGATTTGTAACCACGAAGGGCACGAATCCACACGAAAATTTAACCACGGATGTCATGGATGGGCACGGATCATATGCAGGGCTGCACTTGGCAAGCCAAGCTGGCACTGCGTTTTCGAATCCCTCCACAAGCGAGCTTGCACGGGATCCTGAAAACACATCGCCCACTCGCTCCGTGAGTATCACTACTGATGCAGCGAAGCCGCCGAGGATGGAAAACGGAGAGCGTAGGACGGATGGAACGGCAGGCGCAGATACACTCGACTTGGAGCCGAAGGCGCAGGCTACTTCACCCGCAACTAGTCACTCGCCACTCGCTTCTCCTGCTTCGCCGGATGTTATCTTCTTGGCCTTTGGCCAGATTCGGGATGGGAAGAATTTGGATTTGTTTTTGCGGGCGATGACCATACTTCCCAACCATGTTAAGCTTTTAGTGGCAGGGAAGGGGGGGTCAGGTTCTTCGAAGCCGCCGGAGTTTTATCAAAAGCTCGCTGAGGAATTGGGAGTGGCGGATCGGTGTCGATGGGATATTCGCCGGATTCCAGAAGACGAAGTGGGTGATATTTTTGCGGCGTGTGATGTTGTGCTCGTGACCTACAGTGCAAAATTTCGCTCGGCAAGCGGTGTGCTCAATGCGGCCGTTTCTGCCAGAAAGCCCGTCTTGGCTTCTTCAGGGCCGGGGCCGTTAAAAACGGTTGTTAACAAATACCTTCTCGGCGTGTTCATCGAGCCCGACAATTTCGAAGAAGTCCTGAGAGGCGCAAGGCAGATTTCAGATTCACTATTGCGTAATTCGAAAGTCGAACCGGGTAATGAGGGATTGAATGCTATTCACCAAACTCGAGGACTCCACACCCTCCACTCGACACTTGACTCTTGCTTTCCCCTCGCCAACAGTGACTCGGGAGTCGATACCTCAGGGGGCCAACTGCCCGCTTGGGAGCAATATGAGCGCGAGAATTCTTGGAAGGTAAATGCGAATGCTATTATGAATTTGATTTCTGCATCCAACAGGAACGCTTAAAAAATGTCGTATCAACCATAGACGGCAATAACAAAAAAGACGTTTAAGTTTTTGCAAAGCTTAATGTCCTAATCTATAAATAACAACGCGAAATACGTGGCGCCCCAGCCACTCGCCGCTCGCCACTCGCCATCATGCCTGACGAAACAGCTCTATTACCAGTAGGCTTTTACCTTGCTGTGGCTATCACGGGCGTGGCGATGGTTTATGCGTGGACGCTTAGGATGAAAGGCATAGGCTTACCCATGTTGGCGGTTCTTGGGACTGTGTGTGCATGGTATTTTGCAGATGCGGTTTACAATGATTATTCGTTGTATCTTTCAACGATCGGTGCGGATATGTTGGACTTGGCTTGGGGGCAGGTTTGCTTGTTTGTGCTGGCATTTTGCTTGTTCGCGCCTTTTATGCAGCGCTGGATGAATAAGGATTTGCTAGCCTATCAGAGCAAAATGCTTACAATTACTCGTTGGGGCGGTCTAGATAATCCTGTATTTCAACATCGTCTGGATTTAGCCATGAAGATGCTGACCTCCTTTTGGATTGGCCTGATGCTGATTGCGATGCTGAGAACGAATTTTGATTTCATGGGAATGTTTGCGCCTTATATTTCGGGCAAGGCTTATCCATGGAGTCGGGGGCGCGTTGGGACGGGGTTTGATGCTGTGGTGGCCTTTTTTAGTTATTTCCATGTGCTGCTTGTATCGGCAATTGGTGTGGTTTTAGCCATATCTAAAAATGCACGCACGCGTTCTATAGCATTGGTTCTCTTTGTATTGAGTTCCCCATGGTTTATCTTGGATCGCGTAAGAAATCTGATGTTAGCGGTGATCTTGCCTGGTCTCCTGGCTTGGGTCTTTATTCGTTTCCGGGCAGGCATTTTCTTTAAAATAGGATTTTTGTTTCTGGCATTTCTGCTTGTGAACAGCTGGATGAAGTTTGTCATTCAAGTGCGTAGCGAGGCGAATGTTGCGTTGCTTTTCCAAGAGGTGGGAATAGCTGGTGTGAGTGAGAGGTTGCAGGGATCAACGACCAAGCATGCCGGACTTAACATGTTTGAGGAGCTTGGGTGGGTGAACTCTTTTATTAAAAAGGGAACATTTCAACCCAACATGGGATCCCGATATTTTGCGGAGCTTGTGAATCCGATCCCGAGGGTTATATGGAGAGACAAGCCAATGATTGGAATTGATTATGCAATTGCTCGTGGACAGAGGTGGGAGGGTGGTGATAAAAATAATGCCGGCGTGGGAGCGACCATCTCCACGGGCCTCATAGGCCAAGGAGTGGTGAACTTCGGCAGGTTTTTTGGGCCAATTGCAGCCGCGCTCATCATGGCCGCTTGGGCAGCACTCTTGGCCAGGCAGGATTTGCAGGGTGATCAAACGGGGCGCCTTCTTCTCTTGCTCGTTGGATTGGTTCTAACCTTTAACTTAGGAAGGGATATCACGCTTATCACATTGTATCCATTTTTCTTTGGACTTATTATGGTAAATACATGGAGGCGTATCAAAGGGGAGTTATAAATATTCCGGAGTGGGAAAGAAGCGTTGGATTTATGTTTTACAAAACCATCGTTTGTGGGTTATTTATTCTTTTTTGAAATCAATCTATTAAATGAAATCTGTTATTTTATTTGATAATTTTGGACCTTATCATGTGGCTCGTTTAAAAGCCGCGACTGGTGTGGCAGATATTACGGCTGTGGAGTTCGGTGGGGAGAGTGCAAACTATGCTTGGGAGGGATCTCAAGTAGCGCTAAAAGCCTTGACACTAAATCCCTCGGGAACGAGTTGGGATATGTCTCGATCGGATTTTAGAGATAGACTGTATAAAGTTTTGAATGAGGCGGATCCGGATGTCGTTTTCGTTCCGGGCTGGGCGACTCCGGGCCCCCTTTTGGCTCTCAAGTGGTGTATGCGAAGCGGAATTCCTGCGGTGATCATGTCGGAGTCCACCGCGTGGGATGTCCCGCGTGTTTTTTTCAGGGAGTGGATCAAGTCTACCATTGTTTCTTTGGCCTCTTCCGCATTGGTCGGTGGGCAGCCCCAGCGGGATTACATGATCCAGCTTGGCATGCCTGCTGAGCGGGTTTTTACTGGCTACAATATGGTAGATAACGAGTTTTTTATTTCACAGTCTGATCTCTGGAGGGAAAATCGTCTGGATTCGCCTGCCACCCATAGAGTGCCATATTTTTTGGCTTCAAATCGATTCATTCATAAGAAAAATCTTTTTTTTCTGTTGGATGCCTATGCTGGCTATGTGGAAGGCTGGCCTTCGTCTCCTTCATCGGACCCGATTTGGCCGCTCGTATTGCTGGGCGATGGCGATCTTAGGGAACCGCTTCTCCAGCATGCTCGGAATTTGGGTTTGAATCTGGAATTCACAGCGCCTTGGGAGGGGAGTGAGATACTTCACTCGCGCGGTTGCGTTTATTTTCCTGGGTTTCGTCAAGTTATTGAGCTGCCTCGCTTCTATGCCGGAGCTGGGGCCTTTGTTCACTCTAGCTTGAGCGAGCAGTGGGGACTGGTTGTGAATGAGGCCATGGCATCGGAATTGCCGGTGCTCGTGAGCAAGCCCTGCGGTTGTGCGATTGATCTTGTGAAGGAGGGAGAGAACGGTTATACTTTCGTATCATCTAGCCCTTCTATTCTCACCGACCTCCTCCTTAAAATCTCGCTTATGGATTCCTCCTCAAGAAAAAAAATGGGTCAACGTAGCCGCTCTATTATCTCGGATTGGGGCGCGGAGCGTTTTGCTGAGGGCTTCCGATCTGCTGCCGAAGCGGCTCTGAAGGCTCCTCCCAAAGGAGCAAAAATCTTTGCAAGGGTTCTTCTCGAGGTTTTCTGCAGGCGTCTAATGGCATAATTCTATGTGCGGCATTGCTGGACAATTTGGAAAAGTAGATGACGGATTCGCAGGGCGCGCGCTTGATGGCTTGAGGCATCGCGGCCCTGACTCCCAGGGCGTGTGGCGCTCCGAGGCTGTTCTAATGGTGCACACGCGCCTGGCGATCATTGATCTCGGTGAAACGGGTCAACAGCCGATGCTCATGATGCCGGATGGGGGAGTCAGGAATGCTCCGCAAGTATCTTCGATTTTCTCTGAACCTCCAATCGCTATTGGAGAAAATCCAAAGGCGTGTCTGATCTTTAATGGGGAAATCTACAATTACCGCGAACTTCGGGCCGATCTCATCGAGCGTGGTGAGGTATTTCACAGTGAATCGGATACGGAGGTTCTCCTTCGCTTGCTTTTGCGTGACGGCGAGGCAGCGCTGCCAAAACTGTCAGGGATGTTTGCCTTTGCACTTTGGGATTTTCAAAAACAAAAAGCCCTGCTTGCGCGCGATCCCTTCGGTATCAAGCCGCTTTATTACCGAAATGATGCGGATCAATTAAGCTTTGCATCCGAGGTTAAGTCTCTGGCTCATGAGAGCGATGCATGCAATGTGAATGCGTTGAGGGATTACTTTTTGTGGGGATCTTTTCAAGAACCGCAGACATGCAACGCTGCAATACGGGAACTGCCCGCGGGTTCTCTCCTTCGCTGGAATGCCGGGAATGTCGATGTTCAAAAATGGAGCAAGATTTCTTTCGGCTCCACCAATGTCATCACAAAAACTCCAGCCAAATATGTGAGTGAGAAACTCGAGGCCAGTGTGCGGCGGCACCTCGTGAGCGATGTCCCTGTGGGTATTTTCTTAAGCGGAGGTATGGACTCTACGGCGATTCTTGCTTTGACCCGACGAGTGCTGGGAGCTGAAGCAAAAATTCACACATTTTCGATTGGATTTGAAGACGAGGCGGCCGATGAATCTGCCATTGCAAAGCGCACGGCTGAGCACTTTGGAACCGTGCATAGGGAATGGATCATAAGCGCGGCTGAAGGTGCCGAGGAGATCGTTCCTTTTTTGAATGCGGTGGATCAACCGACAATCGATGGGTTCAATGTCTGGTGTGTATCGAAACTTGCGAAGCAAGCGGGAGTCAAAGTGGCCCTCTCTGGCCAAGGTGGAGATGAACTTTTTGGTGGCTATCCCTCATTTCGTCGTGTGCCTATGTTAGTTGCTGCACACCGGATGCTTGGGCCATTGCGGGGGGTTATTGGCAATTTATTGACCAGAAAAGAGATGCGGGGCCAATGGGGGCGACTCCCGAGTTTTCTTTCCAGTTCCGGTGGGTGGTTGGAAGCTTTTCACTGCCAGCGCGGTATTTTTACTCCCGACGAGGCTGCAAGATTGGCTCATTTTTTCACCGGTCAGGATCCCCTCCCTGTGAACTGGGGCTTGGACGAACTGCCCAACAGCGCTTTGGAGAAGGTCGCATACTTAGAGACAAAGAAATACCTGCGAAATCAACTGCTCCGAGATAGCGATACTTTTTCCATGGCCCATAGTTTCGAGCTGAGAGTGCCTATGGTCGATGCTCAATTACTGGAGGAATTGAGGGCTGTGCCATCAAAAATTCGCTTCCAATCAAGAAAAAAAATGCTCCTCAAAGCCGTTCCTGAAATCCCTGAATGGGTTTCTTCGCAAGGGAAGAAAGGGTTCAGTTTCCCGTTTGAAAAATGGATGCGAATGAACTTCGGGCAGGTGTTAAAAGATGCGTGTCGAGATATTCCGCTGAAACCAACGTCTTGGTATCAAACTTGGTCGCTTGCCGCCTTCGTGCTTTGTGCCCAAGCTCGAGGTTGTAATGCCCTACCGGATACTGCCAGAAAGTCCGCCTGAATCCCTGATCGGCTGGTTTTTTGAATCAAAATGAAGGTAGGTTTGACAAGCGGGTCGCTCTCCCGCGATGCAGGTGGTCTTTTTGAGAGTGTAAGGGCTCTGGGCAAAGGGTTAGGACAGCTCGGGGTCAATGTGTCGGTGTATGGTCTTTGGGATAAAAATTGGGATCGTGACAAGAAGGCGTGGGCGCCATTGAGTGCCCACGCTTTTTCCTTTATCGGTCCAAGGGCTCTTGTTTGGGCTCCGGAGATGGACAATGCAATGGATGAGGCGCGTCCTGATATCCTAAGCTTGCACGGACTTTGGCAATACCCTTCTGTGGCAACACGGCGGCAGTTGCAAAGGCATGGAACCCGGTATGTCGTATCGCCAAGAGGTATGCTGGACATATGGGCCTTGGCAAATTCGCGTTGGAAAAAGCGGATCGCTGCTTGGGCCTTTGAAAACGCCGTTTTGAATGATGCGGCTTGCCTGCATGCGCTC
>Ga0209085_1001081_pt1 | contig 17687 bp, 22 predicted proteins | sample C_131016_EF_Meta_FD_187310 | JGI IMG/M metagenome (GOLD analysis project Ga0209085, IMG submission 187310) | Freshwater microbial communities from Lake Croche, Canada to study carbon cycling - C_131016_EF_MetaG (SPAdes) (version 2) | ecosystem: Environmental > Aquatic > Freshwater > Lake...
CAAGCTAAAAACGGTAACTTCCGAGTTAGTTTTGTTATACCCTCGGAGTATTCAATTAAGGATTTACCGGCTCCTAATCAAAAAGCTGTTACATTCAGCGAGATGAATGAGATGACCGCAGCTACAATCACCTTTTCAGGCTATACGTCAGATGAAAGGGTAGCTTCCAAAATAAAGAATTTGCAGGAATGGATGAGTAAGCAGAACCTTACGCCGAGCGCTTCACCTATTATTGCCCGTTATGATCCTCCTTGGAAACCAGGATTTTTACGAAAAAATGAAATAATTATAGGTTGCAAAGCATAAGTTTCGCATGCCTTTTCTGCTTTTTTTTGCTATCATTTCAGGGTGATAACAATCCTTCAAGCAATTATCTTAGGTTTACTTCAGGGCATAACCGAACTTTTTCCCATTTCCAGCCTCGGTCATAGTGTTGTACTTCCTAGTGTTCTCGGCTGGAATATTCATCAAAACGACAGCTATTTTCTTACTTTTTTAATTGCAACCCACCTGGCGACCGCAACAGTTCTCTTTATTTTCTTTTTTAAGGATTGGAAGAAAATTATTAGCGGTATCATCAGGACACTTAAACAAAGAGAAGTTAAAAAAGATGACACCTATGCACGCATCGGATGGCTTTTGGTTATTGGAACGATACCGGCAGGTATCTTAGGGCTTCTCTTTCAGGAATCAATCAGAAAACTATTTGCTTCAGCTCAAATCGCAGCCGGATTTTTGATTCTTAATGGCCTCCTACTTCTAGGCGCTGAACAGCTTCGCAAGCGTGCTGCTCGAAAGAATGCCGAACAAAATGATGAAAGTATCTCACACTTGAGTCCACTACAATCTATTTATATCGGAGCTGCCCAATCACTCGCACTTCTTCCTGGAATATCTCGTTCAGGAGCATCAATGGGCGGCGGACTTCTGGCGGGACTCAATAACGAAGATGCAGCGCGTTTTAGCTTTCTTTTGGCGACACCGGTAATTGGTGCAGCAGCGCTTTTGAAGCTCCCAGAAATATTTTCTAGCTCCTATGCTAGTCTACGACTTCCAATGTTCGTAGGGGCGTTGTGTGCAGGCCTGGCAGCCTATATTTCAGTTACATTCTTGATGAAATTCTTCAAATCTAATACCCTGAAGCCTTTTGCACTTTATTGTCTTTTTGCTGGCGTGGGTGCCTCACTGTATTTACTCACGAAGTAAGAGCTTATGAGCGCTAAACATACTTCGCCTATTTTTATCGGTAAAATGATTCGGCAGACATCGCGACTTCGCGGAGGTAGCGGTTCTGCACTTCCCGGTTTGATAGTAGAAAAGATGTATCCTCATTTTCTTGAAGATATATTAGCGCAGCTTCCTGATGGCGTAGTTATTGTTACGGGTACGAACGGCAAGACGACTACCACTAAAGTCATTACAGGTACCTTGGAAATCTTAGGCAAAAAAGTCCTGACCAATCCTTCAGGTAGTAATTTCACCAGGGGAATTGTCTCTACTGTTATTAATAATGTGTCTCTTGGCGGAAAACTTGACCATGACATCGCTGTATTGGAACTGGATGAAGCCTATGCTGTACAATTTATTAAAAGAGTGAAACCTAGGTATGTGCTTGCATTAAATGTAATGCGCGATCAATTAGATAGATTCGGTGAGGTTGACGCAACAGCTCGTTTAATTGAGCAAGTAATTTCAAGTGCGACAAAATATGTTGTAGTAAACGCAGATGACCCTCATCTCGTGGCTGCAACGAAACATTCTAAAGCGGCGGTTTTCTATTATGGGGTTGATGCGAGCTTGAGACCCCAGTTCCCTACGGATGATGAACTTTTGGCAAAATTAGAAAAAAAACCAATCAAACAAAATAATGAGCTACTTGTAAAACTTAAAGCTTATTCGCATAATACCCCTACATTTTTAGTCGATAAAAAAGCCTACGTTGAGCCTTTTAAGATTCAGGGGGGCTACAACTACCAGAATATTGCCGGTGCGTTTGCACTTATTAAACTTATTATACCGAGCGCAGATAATGATGAAATTGTTGAATCACTCGCAAAAGTGAAGCCAGCTTTCGGGCGCGGTGAAATCATACAATATAAGGGTAAACACATACAGATAGTACTCGTAAAAAATCCAGCAGGATTTCGCCAAGCATTGAACACTCATGAAGAAAATGAAGATGTTTTTATTGCAATCAATGACGATTATCCGGATGGGCGCGATGTTTCTTGGCTGTGGGATGTTAACTTCACCGCCTTAAAAAGTCATGGCGTCGCTATGTTGAGTGGCACGCGCGCATACGATATGGCGCTGCGACTTCGTTATGAAGAAGTTCCTGCTAACCACGTTATTAGAAATATTAGCTCTGCTCTTGATCAGTATTTTTCTAATTCAAAACAGTCCCAGCTTAAGATATACGCCACCTATACTGCTATGCTGGCAATTCGCAGCTATCTGGTAGGTAATAAAGATCTCGGAGAATCCTCATGAAAAAAATAAGAATCCTTAATTTGTATCCCGACGAGATGAATATATATGGAGACAGTGGCAATGTTCTCACGTTAACTCGTCGACTTCAGTGGCACGGATATGATTCTGAAGTCCTCTTCTTTCACCCTGGCGATACTTTCCCGAATGATGTTGACCTTGTAATAGGAGGCGGAGGCCAAGACTCAGGACAGAAAAAAATATCTAATGATTTGATTCGTATAGCACCCAACTTAAAAAAATTAGCTAAAGGTGGCGTGCCGATGCTTATGATCTGTGGGTTGTTTCAACTTTTTGGCCATCGTTTCGTTACTGAAAACGGAACAGAAATTAAAGGTATAAGTATTTTTGATGCCGAAACCATAGCCAAAGATAAGAGACTGATAGGAAATATTGTTATTGAAACTGATTTTGGAAAAGTGATCGGATATGAAAATCATAGTGGTCAAACATTCCTGAAAAATGGCCAAAAACCTTTTGGAACAATTATTAAGGGTGAAGGAAATAATGCGGATGATAGAACGGAGGGCGCACGAACTAACAATGTTTTTGGCTCGTATCTTCACGGCTCCTTATTGCCAAAAAATCCAGTTTTTGCAGATTATTTAATCAAGACTGCAGTGCAGAAAAAATTTGGAAAATCATCAACATTAAAGAAATTGGACGAATCCATATCTACTCGCGCACGAGAAAGTGCAGAATCCCGGCCTCGCTAGTTATTCGCTCTTTGGACCTGAATTAAACCACGCCCACACCCAGAGCCCTAGTCCTAGGAGCAGTGCCGCTAAACCATGTTTTAAATGTTTGTGAACCGATCCTGCTTCGTGACCAGGTACAAATGCTGGTAGTGAGCCGGCTGGAGTTACGAAATAGTATATGCTGAGTCCGATTAATAGGAACCCTGCAATGATAAGTAAAGCCGTTAAATTATTTTTCATAGTACCCCCTATTTGCTCTAATTGTAGCAAATAAAGATCAGAAACCTAAGCTACGTTTTCAGGTGTTTCGGGCAATTTTGCAGTAGCATTTTTAATATATCCAGCACTGGCGACAGCTCCGTAACCGAGAGCTATAACTTCAGTTCCGTATGCCGCAGCCTCTAGTACCTTGCTCGCACCATTAAAATGAGGTTCTATGGATCTTGAGACAGTAAAAAGTCCCAGTGAAACCCATTGATAGACCGTGTTCAATTTTCCGGATTTTGATGCATGTATTTCAGTGCCACGTTTCTTGGCTGTTGCTGTTGCTATGCCATTGATAATGTTTTGCGTACCGAAGAGCGCTATTGCTTGGATGGGCACCAGGTTTTTGACTGCAAGGACGCCGAGTGCACCAACGGCCGCAAGCTTATCCATGCCAGCATCAAGCGCTTCACCCTTGGCACTTTTTGTACCTGTTTTATGCGCAACCATTCCATCAAAAAGATCTGCAAACCGCCCGGCAGTTGTCAGAGCTATGCCTCTATATGTATTTCCGTTATAGATATCTGTAAGCCCGGCAGCAACAAGCGCACCACCAGCAAGTGTAATGGCATTACCAGGAGTTACGAGACCGTTCGTATTAGCAGCTATACGCTGAAAACTAGTGTGATCTTCGCTGTCTATTAACTCCCAGTCTGGTTTCTTATCTACACGGTGTAAATTCATTTCTATATAATACCATAAGTACTATAAAAAAGCAATATTAGTCGAGTGAAATACTTGCAAAAAAAGTGTATATATTGTATTATTCTCTAACTTCGTTGAGTAGTAATGCTCCGATGTACATTGACAGTACAAACTTCTAGATGGGCTTCTTAGGCAAATTAAACAGGTATTTGCCCGATAAGCCCAACTAGAAATGCTAGATTGCGAGCAAAGAAAACAAGTGATACTGTGTCAAATATTTTAATTGTAGTGGGTGATGTACCCCACGAAGACAGGCAGCATGTTCGTCTTGAGCTTGCACGTCTTCAAGGAACTGGGTTCAAGTTTTCCATGCATCGTATTGATCTAACGCGTGCAATACATTATGCAGATCAAGTGAATGAAGCTATGCTAAGACGTCAACGTTTGGTTGATCTCTACGAGCAGATGTGTACGTTTGATCATGAGCGTGTCCAGGATATGATTAAGGCTAAGCTTGTTTCTCGTGTTGATTATCAATCATACAAGGTGCTTGGCGTTAGCCCTGAAATCGAGAAACATATTCTAGATATCCAGAAGTCATTCACTTCAATGGTTGATGGTCTTGATGTTTTCAGAATCGTTGCCGTTGTTTTCCAGACTGGATTCGATAAGTCAGATATATTCAAATTCTGCTATTCGGATCCAACACGGTTAGAAGACTCACAATCACCAGCTTATATCTTTAAATATAAGCTGTAGTGCGCGCACAGTGGCGAAGGGGGGTTGTGGTTTTTCCATAGCTTTAACGTACAGTTCATGTACCGGATGCTCCCCCCTTCTCTTTGCCCTCTAGCATTACTTTAGGATGTACTGTCCTTAACCAAAGCACTTATTTTAATTAATAAGTATTTTGGCTAAGCATAAATTACGTTACAATAGGCTTACCTATGATAAATACAAAAAAGATTCGAATATATTTAACAACTCTTGTAACTCTTAGTGTAATTGATGGAATTTGGTTGACTATTGTCTCACCAAAAATTTACAAACACTATATTGGATATTTAACAGCCCCAAAGGTTAGTCTTGCTCCGGCGGTACTTTTTTATTTGTTATTTCCAATCGGCTTAATGATTTTCGTTATTCTGCCAGCGCTACAAAAGAAAAATACAATTAAATTTGCAGCATCAAGAGGAGCACTCTTTGGGCTCTTTTGCTATGCAACGTTTGATCTTAGCTGCCAAGCGGTCTTGCCTCATTGGCCGACAACGATCACCATTATAGATATCGCATGGGGAATGTCTCTATCCGCTGCTATTTCAATAATTAGCTACAGTTTTTCAAAGAAATATATAAAAGTAATTTAGTTTTTAGCTTCCACAGCTGCGGGGGTTGCTTCGGCGGCTGGTGCTTCAGTAGCAGTTTCAGTTGCTGGTTCTGCTTCTGATTCTTGGTGAGGTGCATCTACAATAACTATTACTTGATCTTTAGCAACTTCAATTTCTACACCATTTGGAGGGGTGATGTCGCCAATAGTAATTCGATCATCAACTTCAGTGAGGCTTTCGATTGAAACATTAATGCTATCAGGTAGGTCATTTGGGAGTGCCGCTACTTCTACTTCTTCTATTAATTGGTGAACAAGCAAGTTTGCACGAGTAGCCGGAGCGTCTCCAACAAGAGTAACAGGAACAACAGTGTACACTTTTTCTTTAAGATTAATTGCACCGAAGACAATGTGACGAATTTTGTTCTTAGCAGGATCTACATCAACGTCTTTAATAATCGTTAAAAGCTTGTCTGAACCAATCGTTACGTTAACAGGATGGTGGCGACCTGCTTTTGCGTAAATCTTAGATAGTTCAATGAAATTGCCAGAAACAATCAATGATTCTTTACCAGGTTGGTGAATAACAGCAGGGATAAGACCCTCAGCTTTTAGCTTATTGAGGCCTTTACCAATCACTTCACGTTTATTTAAATCTACTGCAATTACTTCTTTACTCACTAAAAACACTCCATATTTATTCAACCATTGTAACCTGAAACAGCGTAAACTAACAGTGTAATATTTAAACTAACAGCGCTAGTAAATGAATCGTAAAATGGTATAGTTAGTACTAAGAATAAGCAACATTGTAATTCAGGGGACGAGTGTGTCAAAAAAGGGTAAATTAACTCCGAGTAAAATATTTCTTATAGCGGTTACTTTATTTTTAGTTCTTTGCTTCATTTTATTTTTTATCGTACGCCATAACACAATAGCGGTACTTTCTCCGCAGGGGCAAATAGCGCAATCTGAGATGAACTTAATGAAATTCGCTGCCTTGTTAAGCTTGCTTGTAATTGTCCCTGTTTTCGGATTACTATTTTATATAATCTTTACTTTTAGAGAATCCAAGAAATCCAAAAAATATTCGCCTGAATATTCTAACGTATTGCTAGAGCTAATATGGTGGGCAATCCCGCTTGGAATAATTAGTGTTTTATCTGTCGTTACATGGAACCGAACCCATAAGCTTGATCCATTTAAGCCGCTGAGTTCAAATCAAACGCCAGTCAGAATTCAAGCGGTAGCGATGAACTGGAAATGGCTTTTTATATATCCAGATTATGGTATTGCAACGGTTAATCAGCTAACGATTCCAGTCAATCATCCGATAGACTTTTCCATTACTTCAGAGGGTGCTATGAATTCGCTATGGATACCACAACTTGGTGGACAAATCTACGCAATGGCCGGCATGAATACGCAGTTGCACCTTATTGCTTCAAAACCAGGAATCTATAGGGGAGGGTCGGCTAATATCTCTGGAATGGGTTTTGCGGGCATGCATTTTGACGTTTCGGCTGTCGACACGCAATCATTTAGCCAGTGGGCCAATTCTATGACATCACAGCCGCAAGCATTAACCAAATATACGCTACGCCAACTTTCCCAGCCATCAGAGAATGTACAACCTTTCGCATTTGGGACAGTAGAAAATGGATTATTCGATACTATCGTGAATCAATATCTACCATTTCAACAAGACCCGGATAATAGTAAAACTAATACAATGAATGGAATGAATATGTTATCCATGGGGGGAATGTAGTGCTCTCAATCTTTAGCGCAGTTGAAGTGCCGGGCACAGATCGGTTAGTCCTTCTCTTTGGGCAGTTAATGGTTGTTGTAGCTGGACTTTTTATTGGCTTGGCACTTATCTATTTTAAAAAAGTTGGTTGGCTTTGGAAAAATTGGCTTACTTCTGTTGATCATAAAAAGATTGGAATCATGTATCTCGTTGTGGCTGGGGTTATGCTCCTTCGTGGACTCGCTGATACGGTGCTACTCAGAACCCAACAGGCCACTTCAACAGGAGCATCTCACGGGATAGTTAGCTCGGATCATTTTCAGCAAATATTTACCGCGCATGGAACAATGATGATCTTCTTTGTTGCTATGGGTCTTGTTTCTGGAATCATAAATCTTATAGTGCCATTACAAATTGGATCAAGAGATGTCGCTTTTCCACTATTAAATAACCTCAGTTTTTGGATGTATGCCGCGGGTGCCGTCATCGTTAATTTATCTCTCGTATTCGGTGGTGAATTTGCCGCCACCGGCTGGCTGGCCTATCCACCACTTTCAGAACTGCAATTAAGCCCAGGAGTAGGTGTAGATTACTGGATATGGAGTATCCAAATTGCTGGTATAGGAACACTGCTTTCGGGTATAAATTTTATAACGACAATTCTTACTAAAAGAGCACCTGGAATGACTATGATGAAAATGCCCGTTTTCATTTGGTCAGTGCTTGCGGCAATGTCCCTTGTTGCGGCTGCTTTTCCGATTCTTACGGTCACGCTAGTTCTGCTTACTTTGGATAGAACTATCGGAACTCACTTCTTTACTACAACTGGAGGCGGTAACGCGATGATGTATGTCAATCTTATTTGGGCCTGGGGGCATCCTGAAGTATATATTTTGATACTCCCTGCTTTTGGTATTTATTCAGAAATAGTCGCAACATTTAGTCGTAAGCGATTATTCGGCTATGCATCAATGGTGTATGCAATCATAGCAATTGCTGTACTTTCTTTTGTTGTTTGGTTGCATCATTTCTTTACAATGGGTGCTGGAGCAAACGTCAATACTTTCTTTGGAATTATGACTATGGTTATAGCAATTCCAACGGGAGTTAAAGTGTTTAATTGGTTGTTTACAATGTATCGAGGACGCATCAATTTTGCGAGCCCCATGATATGGTTTATAGGTTTCGTTATTACCTTTAGCATCGGAGGAGCTGCAGGAGTTATGCTGGGTGTTCCACCGATAGATTTTCAGCTACACAACACATTATTTTTAGTTGCTCATTTTCATACCATGATTGTGGGTGGAGCACTCTTTGGCTATTTTGCCGCAATCGTCTACTGGTTCCCGAAGGTATTTGGTTTTAAGCTTGATGAAAAGCTTAGCAAGTTGGCGGCCTATTTGTGGATCGCTGGGTTTATTTGTGCTTTTACCCCGTTATATATATTAGGACTTATGGGTGCCACAAGAAGGCTTGATCATTATGATACGTCGCTCGGCTGGCAAGGGCTGTTCATTGTGGCAGGTGTTGGTCTTTTAGTTATTTTTGCTGGCGTCGGTGTTCAGTTACTTATGTTCTACAAATCAATCAGGGACAGAAAAAAGAATATCGACAAAACTGGTGATCCATGGAATGGAAGAACCCTTGAATGGTCCACCACTTCACCTGCGGCTGTCTACAACTTCGCGATCATTCCAACGGTTACTGATCGTGATGAATTTTATAGAGTTAAACAACTAAAATCGACAATCCCTAAGCGTAAGTTCAGTGCAATTGAGATGCCTAAAAACTCTCCCTTCGGTATATTTATGGCTGGTTGGGCTCTCATGTTTGCCTTCTCAGTTATTTGGCATTTTCCACCAACAATTATTCTAGCAGTGCTCGGGGTTGTGATAACTTTCTTAGTACGATCGTTCAATGACAATACGACCTACCTTATATCTGCAGCTGAAGTTGAGGCAATTGAACGCAAGAGAATCGGAGCGTTGCTATGACAAAAGTTTCACTAGTGCATAAAGAAATAGATAAAGAAACAGCAACCTCTCTTCTTGGCTTTTGGGTATATATGATGACCGATTGTATAATGTTTGCTTCCCTTTTCGCAGTATTTATTGTTTTAAAAAACAATATAGCGGACGGAAGAAATGGCGCTGAACTATTTAGTCTTCCTTTTGTTCTGACGCAAACTCTCATCCTACTCACGAGTAGCTTTACGAGCGGACTTGCTATGTTGGCTGCTCAACGCACAAAGCTAAAAGATACCTTTATTTGGCTCGGTATTACTGGAGTACTAGGTGCAAGTTTCCTAGCACTTGAAGTCAATGAATTCGTAAACTTAGATCACAGTGGTAGTTCATGGCGAATAAGCGGATTCCTTTCCTCCTATTTTACGCTTGTCGGTACGCATGGGCTACACATAATGGTTGGCCTTTTGTGGTTAGTAGGAATTCTAGTTTATATGTATAAAAAAGGACTAAACGAGACTTCAGTTAAAAGACTCACTATGTTCAGCATCTTTTGGCACTTTTTAGATGTTGTGTGGATATTCATTTTTAGTGTCGTATATCTATTGGGGGTTAATTAAAATGGAAAATTCAATGTATAGATCGAAAGCTTTTAAAGCCTACAGCACTGGTTTTGTGCTATCTCTTGTTTTCACTCTTGTTGCTTGGGGTATTGTTAATAGACACGTAACTAACGAGCATCAACCCTATTCGCATTTATTCATTCATATCCTCGTATTGTCATTGGCAATCCTACAGTTGGTAGTGCAGCTCATTTTCTTCCTCCATCTTGGTCGAGAGAAAAAGCCGCGATGGAACTTGCAGGCGCTTCTTGCAACAATCCTAGTTATTATTATCTTAGTTATTGGTTCAATATGGATCATGAATAATCTTAACTATTCAATGATGAATACGGTGCCCTCCCAGGAAGATCGGCCATTTTAATCGTGCTGCTTACGGATCATGCCAAAAAGCAGATAAAAGAATATTACCAGCTTACAAAGCCGGGCATAATTTATGGTAATACGCTGTCAATTATTGCTGGATTTTTGCTTGCTTCTACCCATCATTTCAGCCCGACACTCTTTGCGGGCACTTTGATCTCTATTTGCCTCGTGATGGCTTCTGGTTGTGTTTTTAATAACGTGCTAGATCGAAAAATAGACGGTAGAATGAATCGTACTAAAACAAGAGCGATAGTTTCTGGAAAAATATCAGTAAAGAATGCGCTTATTTATGCAACGATACTCACCTTGCTAGGATTTTATCTTTTGATGCACATAACAAACGACGTTACCGTGCTGCTTGGTCTAATTGCTCTTGTTGATTACGTCCTTATCTATGGGCTTGCAAAACGTAAAACAATACGTAGTACTGAAATTGGTGCAATTGCTGGTTCTCTTCCACCAGTAGCAGGTTTCACTGCAGTAACTGGGTCAATAACGACACCTGCTATACTTCTTTTTTTAGCACTGACCGCTTGGCAGATGGCTCATTTTTATTCAATTGCTCTTTTTCGTCAAAATGATTATTTGAGTGCTGGATTGCCGGTGATATCTGTAAAACGAGGAGTAAGGCCCACACAGAAGCTAATAAGAATGTATATTGGGATTTTTTTCGTAGCGGTACTTTTGTTTAGTGTATTTAGTTATACGGGAACAATCTATACGGTTGCACTTACCGTAGTGAGTGTATGGTGGTATTTGAAAGCTTTAAAGAATGCATCGATACGTGACAGTGAGAAGTGGGCACGAACTGTTTTTAAAGCCTCTCTAATTGTTCTTCTCACCTTCTGTTTCTTTGTATCTTTTGGAAGACACTTAGGATAGGATATTTACGGCTCGCGCGGTGACGAGTGCTACGGTAAGAAGCGATACCACGGACTGAGCTCCCATGAGCGCTTTAACACGATGAGTAAGTGGCATGACGTCAGTTGGGCTGAAGGCAGAAGCATTTGTCACTGAAACGTATAGGTAATCGAAAAAGGTAGGTCGCCACTGTTCGATGATATGTTTCATTTCCATTTGAGGAAATAGGAAATGGGCTTTTGCGTCTTCTTTGAAATGTCCAGTGAGTCCGGGGCTGTCAATTTCCCAGTACCATAATCCGAACATTATAATATTGGTAAGAAAAATTGATACTGCAGCAAATAAAAGAGTTTTTCCTGGAAGTGTTGTGCCGGCTACGAGATCTCGCGAAACAAGTACTAGGGAAGAAATGTTGGCTAGAGTAACGATAGATATGAATATATAGGCTAAAAATCTTCTCAACGCTCTCGTTAGTGAGTGTGAGGAAAGATTCAACAACACCAGCGCAAGGGCCAATACAATTTCAAGAATAATCATTGTAAATTTAGGCCCAAAGGTTAATTTTGTGTTTACGAGTGCTTGCAGTGCTATAGCGATACCAATAGCAAGTTCTGCGTGAAAGAGTTCAGTTTTTGCTTTTGTCATATTCTTGCTATTGTATACCCACTTAAGATGTTAATCTAGTTCGCGGAGCTTGCAATTTAAGCAAAAATGTTATATATTCTAACCCATGAATATGCAGTTATACAGATTACGTTTTCTCCGTGCCATAGTTTTTGGTGTCATAATTTTGATTGCCTTTATCTACTGTTTTTATGCATTAATTAACCTAGGTAAAACTAATAAAAGTACCGTTGCAAGTGCAGCAGTTATTGCCTCTTCGTTTACTGGAAGCGCCAATACTTCTACTGTCGATTTTTTGAATGAAGGCGTCACCAATAGTGATACGAATCACCGTAGCATTAAGATAAGTGTTTCAGCTTCTTCAGTTGTTTTAAATGTGTACCAAGGCTATAACTACAAAACACTAAGTACCCAGTCTTTTCCTAGCAATGAAGCTTCCTACCAGGAATTTTTACATGCGCTGTATAATCTTGGTTTTATATCGGAAAGAATGCACCCGGCGGTGCGTTCGGTAGCCGGTCAATGTCCATTTGGTCAAAAGTTTACCTACAGCTCAAACGGTATTTCACATGTTCCATCTAGTCTTTGGACCACTACTTGCCCTGGTGCAGGTGTCGGAACATTCACCGGAAAAACACAGAGCGTTAATAATCTTTTCCGTAATCAGGTGCCTGGTTATGAAACACTTGTTAATGCTGTAAACCTTGATTAAAAAGTAATAGTATAGACTCAACTAAGATATACTAATAAGTATATTTATGAGACAAAAAAGACAATTTATTCTTAGCGCCGTAGCTTTATTACTACTAATTATGTTTTACGGTTGGCTCATTAAAAGTGGACAAAATTTAACTACTTCAAGCGATCGAATTATTGCGATTAGTCGACTTGCGGGAATTATAGCTACTGCAGGAGTGCTTTTAGAGTTTTTAATTATGAGCCGTGCTCCCTTTATTGAAAATAATTTTTCACTTGAAGAAATTAACGAATTTCACCGCTATGCAGGATATGCGATCGTTTATTCACTTATTGTGCATGTTGTTTTTGTTACGGTTGGCTATGGTGCACTCGATCACTTAAGTTTATGGCGACAGTTTTGGGCTTTTCCTGGCCAGTTTTCCGGGCTATTAAGTGCTTTAGTTGGGTCTGCAGCACTTATTGCGGCAGCTGCCTTCAGTATAAAATTAATACGTAACAAAATACCCTACGAAATCTGGTATTTCATTCACATTATTGTGTATGGCAGTATTATTTTAACCTTCTCCCATCAGATAGATAGTGGTGGTGATGTATCGGCACTTCCTTGGATGCGAGCCTATTGGTATTTTCTCTTTGGCCTGCTTTTCTTGCTAGTAGCTTACTATCGATTCCTTCGCCATATATTACTCAGTTTGTATCACGGATTTCGCGTTGAAAAAATTGTGCCTGAAGCAAATGGTATTTACTCGGTATATATTTCTGGAAGAAGAATACAAAAGTATAAATATAAGGCAGGCCAGTATGCCCATTGGCGGCTACTAGGTTCCAAGTTTTTTTTGCAAAATCATCCTTTTTCTTTTTCATCAATCCCGGGTTCTGATCATCTGCGCTTTACTTTTAAGGTTTCCGGAGATTTCACCAACAAGCTTTCTTCAGTGCCAATCGGGACAAGATTACTCGTTGATGGCCCTCGTGGTTCTTTTGTCACCGAACACTCTTATGACCGACGAGTTCTGATGATTGCAGGAGGCATTGGTGTTTCTCCGTTTATTCCACTTGCGGTGTCTCTGCTTAAAGATAATCGCGATGTGACGGTTCTTTACAGTGTCGTTAATGATTCAGACGTAGTGTTCGGTGAAGAGTTTGAGCAACTAGCAAAGGCGTATCCGAGCACCTTTCATCTTGCAATTCATGTTGCGAGCCAACGAGGGTATATTACTGAAGCAACTTTACTAAAATTTATTTCGCAGGATAAGAGTGAGGCGATCTACACATGTGGCCCGCCAGCTATGACAATCTCAATTATAAAGCAACTAAAAAATATTGGCGTAGATGATGATCAAATTATCACTGAACAGTTTTCATTTGCTTGACAGTAGTTGCTTAAGTTCGTTGTTTCTATCAACATAGATGCAACTATATCCAGGTATTTGCTGCAGTAACTCAAGCCCCCTTTCACCCATTGCAAAAATAACGGTCGCATAGACGTCTGCTATGACTATTGAAGGGCCAAAAATAGTAACTGACTTGAAAAAAACAGGTTTCTTGTCGGTTATGGGATCAATAATGTGATCCCCCCTTTCATAAGTCCCTGATGTAGCTATAGCGATAGAATCCACTTCAAGGTGTGCCAGAATCTTTTTTGTATCGATTGGATTCGTAACGCCAATCTTCCAGGTCTTGCCTGAATTTGAGTAAGCTACTATATCGCCGCCAGCGTTTATGAGAAACTCGTTGTAGCCTTTTTGTTTTAGATAATTTGCTACTTGATCTATAGCGTATCCTTTTACGTACCCGCTCGGATCGTACTTTTTATTATAAAAAGCATCGAAATAGCCATTTGTTTCTTTTTTGAATTGTTCGCAAGTTTCATATACTTTCTTGAAGCTGTCTGAGCATTTCTCTAGAGAAACTACACCTTTATTAAAATTCGAAACTTCACTGTTGTGTTTATAGGTACTAAAACGATTGTCTATTTCTGAAAAAATAGCGAAAGATTCAATAAATATCATATCGCCACCTGCCGGTATGTCTATGCTAATGGGTATTCCCATGATAGTAGCTACTTTGCGCATAATATGAAACTAGGCTGTTTTAGCTTGATCAAGCGCAGACTGCAATGACTGCTGATAGCTTTGACTTGTGTAGGTTGCTCCAGAAACACCATCTATTTGCGCGTTTTGGGCGGCAATTGTTTGAGATTTAAGAATCGGTCCCGCCATAGAAGTTAAATATTGCGACCTTCGTTCGGTGCTCGGCATACTAATTAAATTAACTGAAGTTATTTTTCCACTATTTATAATTATAGAGATTTGGACGTCACCATAAGGGTTTTGATAATCTTTGCCCGTAAAGGTTCCGTCTTTATATGATGGGCCTTGCATAGTACTTGGATTACTTGGCTGAGTTGAAGGATTCGAACTGCTCGTACTAATACTTGGATTACTTGGCTGAGTTGAAGGATTCGAACTGCTCGTACTAATACTTGGATTACTTGGCTGAGTTGAAGGATTCGAACTGCTCGTACTAATACTTGGATTACTTGGCTGAGTTGAAGGATTCGTGTTGCTCGTATTAGCACTAGGCGTACTTTGTGTGTCATTAGATTTAAGCGCAGTAGGCCCGTAATAGATACCGATCATTCCTAATATTGCTATTGCTGCGAACGTTATAAAATACTTTTTCACCTGCCTATTATCGCATAAACTAGCCGAGAGTTTAATTAAATGCAAAAACCGAATTTCAAAGTGTAATTTTGTTGCCACACCTCAGTTTGTTTGCTACTATACATGCAAATATGTCTTTATATAAAAATAGTTCACTTAAATTTACTATGCCAAAAAATATTCATCAGCAGACCATGGGTAGCGCGTGAATTCTTTAATTCATTTTGCAGCTGAATCTTCTGTGCCGCTTGCTTCAGAAAGCTTGTTCAATATTTTTGGATTTCACATTACTAATTCGATGCTGTTTAGTCTTATTATTGGGCTTATTATTACAAGTGTTTTTGTGTTATCCGCACGTAAACTCAAAATTCGCCCGGGATCACGTTTTATTTATTTCATTGAAATAACCATCGTATTTATACTCGATACAATAAAAACTAATTTTGATGGTGATGAAAAAAAGGCTCGTAAGTTTCTTCCCCTTTTTCTGGCGTTCTTTTTGTTCATACTTTTCAATAATTTATTTGGATTACTTCCCGGTATGGGGGGAACGATATTTTTGCAACATGGTGCAGAACAAACTCCCCTTCTTCGTCCGATCACTACAGACCTGAACGGAACTCTCGCACTAGCTATAATCGCAATGAGTACAGTGTGGTTTTTTGCCGTTAAAGAGCGTGGTGCAGTTCCACACATTAAGCACTATTTTAGTATTTTAAAACCTTGGTGGAATCCAATGAATTTCTTTTTAGGTCCACTAGAAATGCTTACCGAGCTAATACGCCTCGTAACACTCGCTCTACGACTGTTTGGCGTTATCTACGCTGGCGAAGTTTTACTTCATGTTATCACCGTATTAAGTGGTAATTTTGCCTGGGCGGGTACAGTCCCCATTATTTTCATCGAAATTTTCTTTAGTGCTATTCAGGCATATTTGTTCTTAATGTTATCATCGGTGTACCTTGCTATGGCTACCACACCTATTCATGATGATAGCCATGATTCTTCGCATTCTCCCAGTGATCAAAAAATGACACAGGCTGAAGTAGTAAATTAATGTAAATAACAGGAGAAATAATATGGTAATAACCCCAGAATTAGTAAAAGGTTTAACAATTGGTTTAGGAGTAATCGGACCTGCTTTAGGGCTTGGACTTATCGGTGCAGCAGCAGTTAATTCTGTAGGTCGTAATCCAGAAGCGCAATCCAAGATTCTGACCATGGCACTTATCATGGCCGGTCTTGTTGACGCTGTAATGGTGTTCGTACTACTTATCGTCTTTACAACAAAATAATAAATTTTAATGAATATAATGTTTTTCGCAGTTACAGAATCAGCATCCGGTATTTCAGCACTCGGTATCAATCTGAAGGGGCTAGCTTTTCAGATTATTGCCTTTGCTATCGTACTTTGGATTCTAAATAAATTCGCTATACGGCGTATTCTTATTATCCTGGATCAAAGAAAAGAAGAACTTCAAAAGGGTCTAGATGAGGCTGCTCAGGCGACTAAAACACTTGAACAGGCGATGTCTAAGGCTGATAAAATAATTGCTGAAGCTCAATCAGAAGCTGATGAAATTCTTTCTGGTGCACATGGAGAAGCGTCGCAACTTCTTAAGACCATTGAAGATAAGGCGAATCTCAGAGCTGAAAATATCATTACTGAAGCCCGCAATCAATTATCTCGAGATATTGAAAAGGCTCGCGTTGAGCTTGTTGCTGAAACAAGTAAGCTTGTCGTTAAAGTAGCTTCAGTTTTCATAGGTGAAAAGCTGACTTTCGAAAAAGATATGAAAGAAATTGAAAAACAAATCAAGGAATCTGCTAAATGACATCAAGAACGCAAGTAGCGGATTATCTTGCCGATAAAATTTTTACTGGCAATAATTCAAAAAAAGTAATGATTGAGGTTGCCGCATGGTTACGGTCACATAACAAAACCCGCCAAGTTGACTATCTCGTTAGCGATGTAGCTCGTGCACTTACAAAACATGGTTATTATTGTATTTCTGTTACTTCAGCACGTGAACTCAGTGTTGCTACTAAAAAACAAGTCGAGACAAGCATTAAAGCTATGACTGGAGCGATCACACTCGAATGTACCTACAGTATTGATCATGAACTTATTGGTGGAATTGTAATTAAAACCCCCGAAGCAGAACTTGATGCGACTATACAGAGCCGATTAGCCAAAATTATTGAAGGAGTAAAGTAATGAGTGATTTAAATGTGAAAGCCCTGAGCCGAGAGATCGATGATGCTATCAACGGACTTAAGGACGGTGCAAAAATGGAGCAGTCTGGTGTTGTTACTAAAGTTAGCGATGGTATTGTTTGGATTTACGGTCTACGAGATTGTGGTTTTAGTGATGTTATCGCTATTGAAACAAAAGACGGTGCAAAAGTTGAAGCATTTGCGCTTAATCTTTATGAAGATGAAATTGGTGCAGTTATTTTGGGAAGCGAAGTTGGTGTAAATGCTGGAGCTAAAGCGACTCTTACTGGAAATACACTTGAAGTACCTGTCGGACCTGAGCTCGTAGGACGAGTAGTGAGCCCACTTGGACTTCCCCTTGATGGACTCGGCTCTATTAAAACTAAGCAAATGGGTCTTATCGAACGGCCAGCTCCTGGAGTAATGGAACGAAAGAGTGTCAATGAGCCATTGGCGACTGGAATTATAGCAATCGACACTATGGTGCCGATTGGTCGAG
>Ga0209085_1001086_pt1 | contig 17620 bp, 14 predicted proteins | sample C_131016_EF_Meta_FD_187310 | JGI IMG/M metagenome (GOLD analysis project Ga0209085, IMG submission 187310) | Freshwater microbial communities from Lake Croche, Canada to study carbon cycling - C_131016_EF_MetaG (SPAdes) (version 2) | ecosystem: Environmental > Aquatic > Freshwater > Lake...
TTCATTAGTGCTGGTCCCAAATAGTTTTCACCAATATCCATACCAAGAGAAACAGGATTAACGCCAACCATAGCCTCATAAGGTTTGCCTACGGATTTAAACCCGTTCGCAATACTATCTAACAAGTCACCCCCGTAAGTATCCATAGAGACCATCGCATTCTTGTATGGTGCGGAAACATAAGGACTGCCTCCACGACCCCTAACCGCCTTTTTCTTGCTTTTCATACCAATACCCGTTAAAAGGTGTCCTATAGCACTTTCGGCAATTTTGGGAGCATACTTATTTACTAAATCCATCGGGTCGGCAACCTGTGCTCCGCCTGTAAGTTTATGGATAAGTTCTTCTCCGTGACCTAAAGCCATCTTAACCTTAGGATGCTCTGCTAAACTTTTAAGTAACTCTTCTGCCTTTTCAGGGGCAAGTTTTAAAAGGTGTTTGCCTTGTTCTTTCAAGTTCTTAACACTCATATCAACTGCTCCGCCTTTCATTAGTTTTTTTATCATAGGCTTCGTAAGGTGTACGGACAACATCGTATGTTTGCCGTGATGTTTAACTCCGTCACCTGCTAAATATTTCTCCAACATCTTACTACCTACATTAGCAATAATAGGTTCGGCAACTCTGCCTATACTATCAAGTAAATCACCTCCCTTTTTCTTGTGATGTCTTTTCTTAACTCCTAAACCAATATGCCTTTTCAAGGCACTCGTTCCAGCGTCAATTGCTATAGGAGCAACTGCTTTCAAAATATCAGTAGTAACATCACCACCTCGCTTTTTAAGCCTAACCGCCCCACCAACTTTTTCCGTTCCCAAAAAATCGTCCAGTTTTTTCGCCTGGTCTGCTTTGCTAATTTTCGGCATTCTATACTATTACTAAAGGAAATAAATTTAGTGATTGTATTATCAGGGACTTCCAAGCAAAAAAATCAAAAAAGAAATATTAAAAACTTTTAAAAAGCCTTTAAGCAATTCTCGCACCCGTGCGGACATCAATTGTTACGGAACGCTCAAATTCCAAAAACACGAGCATATCTACTATTACAGGTGAGTTGTTTTGACCCAAAATCTGGACGGCTTTAGCAACACCATCCTCACTTGGAATAGAACGAGACACATTACCATAGTAGTATCTGTATAGACCCTCAAAGTCCTCAAGACCAATAAGACCAGAAGACAAAGAAGTCGTCAAACCGCCGTTCAATTGGTTAGAACTAACAATCTGTTCCGTAAAAGTCTCATAATCATACAATAAATTATTGATAAAGAGGTTCTTACCGCTTACCTGTATGTTGAAGTTGGTAATAGAAATAGGGTCTGGAGCGCCACCTGTAGAAGAAAAAGGGGACAAAATAGTTGGAACTTGAACTCCAGCAATAACCGCACCAGGACCGTTTGCGGTTGGAGCAGTTCCGTTACTTGCCTTATTAATTACAGGACAGACTAGGCAACCACGCAAATTTGGAATACCATTAGTTACTAAAAACGAAAAAGTTGAATTAGCAGCAATACTCTGGAAGGTATAGTAGAAAATATCGTTATAGACAATTTTCTTGGTTGGAGCAAGGGACAAGTATCTCTGTTCGCTAATAGGGGACATCGTATAAGCAGGAGCATACAGACGAACGGAGGTAATAGGAGCGGAATAACTATTTAGTTGAGAAAACTGAGTTTTAACAATAGAAAGACCAACACTAACAGTAGTTGCGGCACCAATATTCGCCACAGCAGCCGCTACAGTAAGCGGAGCAATAGGATAAGCACCCTGTCCTACATCACTTGAAGCAACCATAATAGGGCAAGTTCCACCACCACCCAAGACAACAGGAGTAGAAATAAGAGTTTGTTGAGCGTAGGCTCCTTCCGTTCCGTATTGTGAAGGGAGGGCGTTGGTTGGTGCCGTATTTACAATAAGACCACCAGTAACAGACATAGTGAAATAAGTCTGGTTGGTATTCATATAAAGACGCATCGTTGAACCCTTAAGTAAAGGACACTTACAGAAGAAATCGCAAACATCCTTTAGCCTAATAATAGCATCAAAAATAATCACCTTATCAATATTAGCATTAGCGTTAGTGCTAAAAGTTTGCGTATAAGCCTGAAAAATAGCAGCATAACCAGCAACATTCGCATTATATTGAACCCCACCAACCGCTACAGAAGAGCCATTCATAAGAGCAGTCTGGTTATTATACTGACCTGCGGCACCAAGACCAAAACTTGATACAGCGGGGTCTTGGTTAATAAAAGACATACGCTTTGATAGACCAGCGTTGTATTTTGACCTGACGGCGTTTGAAGGCACAGAGCCACTTACAGCGTTTGTAGAAATAGAATTCACCACAGCAGCGGTAGTAGCGGAAGGAACAGCGTTTTGTGTAAATAACGAAATATATGTAGTAGTGCTAATAAAGGGTGCGGTGCGGTTATTGGAAAGACCAATACCTGAGGTTTGTAGAAGATTAAGTTGTCCGTTATTATTGTTTTGTGTGCCGTTATTGTAAAGCCACGAAGTAGAAGTATCTGGGTAGAAACCAGTAAGAGCACCCCAGTTGGTTAAATCATTCTGCGACCAAGAGGTAAGATTTTTAAAAGTGCTAAAGACATTCAAAAAAGGAGTTTGCTGAACGACAGAGCCGTTGTTGAACTCAACGATAAGAGAGTGAAGTATCTGCCAGTATCCGTTCTTAAGACCCATAAACCAATCAAGGGCAGTCCCCGCAGCAAAACCATTAGCAGTTGGAATTGCTGCCTGTAGAACCATCGGGAAGGCAAGGAACGCTTCGCTCCAGTTGATATAGGACCCGCAATTGGAAAGACTTGTCGTATCTATGACGACCTGACCCGAGTAAGAAGTGTTGTTATTATCATTCACATACAACCACTGCTTATCAACGAATTCGCTGGATGAGAGTTCTGTGTTGATGCTTTCCTCAAAGACGAGATTATCCATTATACATATTCATTAGAAAAATAATTTGGATTGTTCTAATAAATTGTCTAAACTATTGGGGGCTTAGCCCCCAGTAAAACCCCCCTTATTTAAAACCGACCCCAAGCGGAATTGGTCTATACATCAAAGTTGATATATTGTTTTGGAATTCTTGGCTTGGATACTTTTAAATTCCTTAAAGTTTCTGTTGCCCTATGAACTTTACCATCCTCAAAAACCTCTGGTTTCAAGGCACCTCCCATAGTTCTTTTATGATGTCTGGCTACGACATTCTTACTATTGCTTCCTACACTTGAACGCCCAGAAGCCGACTTTTGTAGTTTGTGAATATACATACTATATAGTCACAAGATATTTTATTTAATATTCTCCAACATCCGCTATGATTAGTAGAATAACAATATTAGGGTCTTGTATAACAACAGGGTTCAAGTTTTGGTCTAAAATCTCTAAAGTAAAGTAGGCATACTGACCTGGTTGTATATTAATAAAAGAAAGTTGCCCCGTTGGTTGAATAGTAAATTGTGTGCTAAAGTCTCCTATAGGTGCGAAAGAATATAGTAGATTGTTAGGGACTGCGTAGTTATTATTCAAAAGAGAACAAGTCAAAACATAACTGGATAAGGGTGTGATTTGCGGAACATTCTGCGATGAGTATGCGGTTGTTACAATTATAGAAGGTGTTTGAACTTGGTTAGGGGGTGTTCCAGTAATAGGATTTGGTGGATAAGACCCTGCGATAAATCCTAAAGTAGTTTGTAAATAAGTAGAGGGGATATTTATTTGAGGGCAAATAGTATTAGTAGGTAGAACCCACGCAGGAGCAGGAGAGCCAGTTTGTTTGGTGCCGTAAGAGTAAGTTCCTGCTCCAGTTCCAATAGGATAATAAGGTGGAAGGTTTCCTGTTGTTGGTGTAGAGGTCATAGGGTAAGTAATAATATTGAAAACATAACGAACAACATTAGCAGTAAATTCAAGGAAATAGACATAGTTGCCTGTAGAATTATTGACTAAATAGTGTCCGTTATAAACCAGTCGGCTCTGTAAATACAAATTAAGAGTAACAATATTATAAAATCCGTCTGGAATAAGTATAGTAATCGTCGTATTATCCACCCAAGTATAGGAAAAAGTGTTGTTATTGTAAGCAGCAGTAATATTAAAAGTAGAATAATACATAGTTAAAGACGAAATAGCAAGACGCTGTCCTTTAACAAAAGACACATTACCACCTGGAAACTGATACTTGAATGTTGCGTTATTAGTTCCTGGAACAATATTTTCCTGGTTCAAGATTAAGGTTCTCATATTACTATATTGTTAGAAAATTAAATTGATAGTTCCATAAGCAATTGTGTCCCCTCGCTCTTATGTATCTTTCCATCACTCATAAACTTTACGATAAGTCGCCTTAATTCTTTCATAAGTGCCTGTGAATTATTACCAGCACAATATTCTCCTCTCAATACTTGAAATCTTTCGTAATCTTTGGCTTCATCGTCCGTAAGCGTTTTCTTTAGTTTAAGGTGGTGAAATATACCAGCACCAGTAGCAATTTTCTCAAACAATTTGCGTTCATCAACAGGCAAAGTATCATACACTCTTGGATTAGCCTTGCCCTCGTCAAGTAACTCAAGAATAAAATCTTTTGTAGCCTCGCTAATCGCAGTTGGTTTGAATTGCGGAATACGCCCTAAACTGGGATACTTAACATTCAGTATATCTTGATGTAAAAGTTGTGGTTGGTGAATAACAAATTTACCAAATTGGCGGTAAGTTGGCTCTTCTATTGGATTAAGACCCTTACCTATCTTCTTCTTATGAATTAGCCTTGTGTTAATACCCTTTCCTTGAGTTGGTGCTATAGCAGGGTCATTATGACTTATACCTGCTACACTATCGTTTGGTAAAATATTGCCTGTTGAGGTTGAACCAGCCGTAGGGCGTGCTCCACCAGCAGCACCAACAGGAGAAGCCGTAGGAAGGTTTCGCTTGATTAAAGCATCCAATCTTGATTTAAAACTACCTAATTGATATACCCCATTACGGGAACGCTCAACCCCTATTCTTTCTAAAAACTCCTCAAATTGGCGATAGGTTCTCGCATAGGCATTCAACTCTTCTTTTTTTATTTCGTTCCCTCTCTCTCCTTGATTATTCAAAGTATATACTTTTTCACCTAACTTTAGTATTGAAAAAACACCAATAGGCTCCAATTCAGGTGTTGGTAAAGTATTTTGGGATATTCTCGTCTCACTTGGTCTTCCTCTAATGCTTGAAACAACACCCTCAAGTGCTATAACATTATCTGGGTTAATAGAACCTGCTATACCATCAAGTGCGGCAACTTTATCAGCATCGCTAATAGCACTACTTGAAATAATCTTTAAAGCAGTAGCAAACTCGGTTCTTGTAGGCAAATTTTGTAGTAAATTTTGTATCTGTAACAAAATCGCAGTTCTATCAGTATCACTCATACTGGCTACGGCTCTGTAAAAGTTCTCATCAGGTAATGCTGCCGCAAGGTCCTCAAACATATCTCTAACCTGTGAGTAATTGGGAATTCTTGCTACTCTGTTGGCTATTTCAATAATAAGTTCGGGTGGTGGTATGATTGCCCTCAAATCTTGTATGTTATTAATTATCGCATCAAACTTATCGTTAAACATAGCACCATTATCTGTTACACCCTTACTTATATTAAACAACTCAATATACTTTCGTAAATATTCTACAAAAGAAGTAGGGGTCATTCGGGATACAACAAACTTTTTACCAAAATCTGCCTTGATGGATGGATATGCGTTATTCAATATAACAATTTCATCAGGATTTAAACTGGTGATAATAGTCGATGCGTCTTTATATCTAAAACCCAAGTCTAACAAGTTAGTTATTCCATCACTCTCATTCTTGCCTATATCGGCTTGGATTTCGTCGGGGGTCATATTCTGTCGTGAGCTCAAGGGAACAACCTCACCTTGCCTATAGGCTCTTCGTGCGTTGGAGATATTCGCATCGTTCGCTATGGCTATTTTTAGTAACTCGTCTTGGTTCATAACCGCTTTTTGGTAATCGCTGGGGGTTCGCAAGTTGCGTATCATCAAACTACCTGTTCCAGACATATTTATATACTATACTTCTAAAATAATTTGGATAATTCCCAAAAATTAAAAAGTATGGGGTCGTAGGGGAACGACGAGTTCCCTACCTAAAACATATCGGCAACCTCAAACACCTCATCAAAGTTCTTTCTAAACCGCTCTGTTTTTTCTCCTTCCAAATCTATCAACAAAAAGTCCTGCTTCTTTTCCGTAGCAGCATCGTATATATCTTTCAACGCCTTTTTATCTATACCCAAACTATATTCCCTCGCAATCATAGTCAAGTTTTTCATACTGGATACTTGTTTTAGAATAAGGTAGTTGATATTATCACGGATAAGTTTAGGGACACCATAGAAAGACTGGCTAATATAGATTAAACTACAATTCTTTTTTCTTGCTCTTATATAATAGTCGCAAATCTGTTTCTGTTGTTTTAGGGGTTCATTCACCAAATCGTCAAGTATGATAAGGGATTGTTGTTCCTTATCAAACCCATCTAAATCAGGCAAATTGGCTAAACCTTCTGTAATTTTCAATCCCTTTTTACCCAACTTGTCTTCTAAATAATTATACAAAGGCTCGTCTTTATTTTTTGTCGTGATATACATATTTTCAAAGGTAGAAGGCATATTGTATAGTAAGTTGAGTAGCGTCTGTGTTTTACCACTTCCAGAATTCCCCGCTATAATCATACGGAATGGGACTTTGATATGATGGGTTTCAAAGTGTGGATTATGTGATTTCAGCAAGTATTTTTCTGGGATTTTTTTATACCAATCCACAAGTTCGGCGTTTTTCGCTTTTTTTGGAGGCATAACTTATATATAAAGTTTATATTTTTCTTTTATTAATATATACTATAATGAGCCAACAGCCTCCGCCAAATCCTTATATTCCTGGTAGTTTTAACGCTGGAACTTATGTTAATCCCACAGGCTCTCTTACAAGGCAAGATGCGGATTTACTTTATCTACACTACAACACGGCACAGGGAACGGAAAACTTTATTGGAATAACTAATCAAGGCACTTTATCTCAACAAGGGGATAGTAACTTTAGTGTAATACCTACCTCAACAGCCTCCTATGCTTCGGTCACGCCTACAGATAGTTCCACAAAAATACCTACTACTGCTTGGGTTCAAACCGCTGTTACGACTGGAAATTACGCCAGTTTGACGGCAAGTAATAACTTCACAGGTGCTATTAATACTTTTAAAGAGGTGGATACTTCTACGATTGTTTCATCAGGTGATATAACATCAAGAACAAGTCAAACTGTTTATAACGCTAATGGACGAATTGCCTCCTATATTAGTGGGACTGGTATGGTCCTCAGTAACGCTAATACTAATCCTTCTACGGCTACTATTACTATGGATGGAACAGCAGGAACTATTACTGCTACTAACTCAGTAACTTCTAAAAGTTTCATAGGAACAGCCACTCTTGCGAGTAATCTTGCTTTGGGGACTGCTAATAATATTCCTTATCAAAGTGCCGCAAATACAACTGGATTTATTACCAACGGAACTACAGGACAAGTTCTTACCTATCAGGCATCAGGTGCTCCTGCGTGGGCTACTTTACCTACTACTGCGACTACGGCAACTAATATAGCAGGAGGAATTGCTAATAATATGCCTTATCAAAGTGCCGCAAATACAACTGGATTTATTACCAACGGAACTACAGGACAAGTTCTTACCTATCAGGCATCAGGTGCTCCTGCGTGGGCTACTTTACCTACTACTGCTACTACAGCAACTAATATAGCGGGAGGAACTGCTAATAATATTCCTTATCAAAGTGCCGCAAATACAACTGGATTTATTACCAACGGAACGACAGGACAAGTTCTTACCTATCAGGCATCAGGTGCTCCGTCTTGGACTACTTTACCTACTACTGCGACTACGGCGACTAATATAGCAGGGGGAGTTGCTAATAATATTCCTTATCAAACCGCAGCAAATACAACTGGCTATATTACCAACGGAACGACAGGACAAGTTCTTACCTATCAGGCATCAGGTGCTCCTGCGTGGGCTACTTTACCTACTACTGCGACTACGGCAACTAATATAGCAGGAGGAATTGCTAATAATATTCCTTATCAAACCGCAGCAAATACAACTGGCTATATTACCAACGGAACGACAGGACAAGTTCTTACCTATCAGGCATCAGGTGCTCCTGCGTGGGCTACTTTATCTACTGCTACGGCAACTAATTTATCAGGGGGGTCGGCAGGACAAATTCCTTATCAATCTGCCGCTAATACTACTTTATTTTCCTCAACGGGAACAGCAGGACAAGTATTAACTTCTAACGGAACAGGTGCTCCTACTTGGACGAATACCTCTTCTTCTATAGTTACTACTTATGGAACACAAGGGTCAGTCGCAAATTACAACTACGGATATAATGTTTATACGAATACAACTGTTGCTAATCCACCTATAAGTTATTTTAACGAAGGGTTTAATGTATTATCACAAGGACAGGGAACTACCTCTTGGAGTTTTACTTGGTCTATGCCTTATATTTCAAACAAACCTGTTGGAGGTTATAGGTGGTTTATTACTTCAAGGAATATTTCAAGTTCTGGAGGAACACCTGGTGCTGGTGTTAATCTTACTTTTGATAATACTGTAAACTATAATTGGACTATGAGTGGAGTAGCAACACTCGCTCATTATCAAGGTGCTAATGGTGCTGTTGCTTATGGGTTTATTCCAACTATAATAAATATCCAAAACCAAAACACAACGAATGTTACTCTTAATGCTGTTTCTATTACATCGTCACAACCATCCACTTTTCAAACTTGGAATGTTAAGATGACGACACCTATCTCAGGAATATCTGCTTATTATATGTATCTTGTCCTTTATCCTTGTTGTTAAACAAATAAAAAAATCTCCCCTTTAATATATAATGTCTTTCCCTACTTTAGATTTAAACGCTCAAACTGGACTTGTCCCACAAACGCTTTTAGGAATAGACGCTTCTGGTGTGATTGCGGTAAGTCTTAATACAGATACAGGGCTTGTTCTACAAAATCAGGATACAAATAATTCAATTAGTATAGGTCAAGGTGGAATTGTTTTTGATGTTGCTGGGAATATTACAACCCTTAACCAGAACGGATTTAGTCCTTCTATCGTTCAACCTGCTACTACACAAACAGGAACGGCTACTTTTGAGGATGTTTCAGGTGGTCTTTGGTCCGTTCCTAATTTTGCTTTTAACAAGAATACAACGCAGTATTACCAACTGGATATAACAGAGGAAACTAAATTGAGTGATGACGATATTAATATTAGAGGCGTTGAAGCAACTTTTACTTCAAGAAATAAGGCTACGCAAGACATACAAAATCAAACAATAGTTAATTCTTTTGGTATTTCGGCGAGTAGCGGTGATAGTTTAGTGACCGCTAATTTGAGTATGGATAATCTTACTCTGTATAACTACGACCAAGGGTATTTTTCTTCTTTGAATGGGAATGGATTAAGTATATTATCAAACGGAATTAGTAGTCCAGCAACCGCTGCTTACGGCGATAATGCGGTTTGTGGTTATTTAAAAACAAATTATATTCAAGACGCAAGTGATAATATAGGAACAGAAGGACAATTATTGAGTTCTACTGCTTCTGGTATAAAGTGGGTTACAGGTGGAGGTGGTTCTTCTACTATACCTGTTGCTACAGACCAAAGTGGTAATATAGTGTTTGCGGATAGTTTGGGTAATCCGTATTCTGCTACAAGTTGGACTTATGCTTCAAACGAAAAAGACACTAATTACAACTTGACTATAAGTAATAATTCGGTCGGTCAATCAGGCAAACAAAATATTGTTAATTGGGTGGGAGTTCAAGCATTAGACGGAGACGCACAAGGATATTTAGATGCTAATTCTATTGCTACTCTTAACACAAATCTAAATACTGGCTCGGTATTATCAGCAGATAATATTCAAGTATTTTCATCAACAGAAAATATAACGATTTATTCAAATAGTATCGTTCCGTCGTCTAATACAGCGACACTTGGAACACCAGAGTTTCCTTTTAACCACTTGTATGTTACTAACGGGTCTATCAGTATTGGAGATGCTGTTATGAGTTCTACGGGGACTTCTATTAATTTACCTACAGGAACAAAGATTGGAACAAATACTGCTTTGGCTAATAAGGCTTCAAGTGATAGTTCTATTGTATTAGGTGCGAATGCTGGTGCTGGAACTATTGGAGGTTCTTCTATTGCTATTGGAGACAGCACAGCATACCAAAACAGCGGTCCGTATTCGGTTGCGATTGGTAATCAGGCTGGAGCGATTAATTCAGGTCTGTCTTCTACTTCTATCGGTAATTTGGCGGGTGCTTCCAACGCAGGTGAGGGTAGTCTTGCGTTAGGTGCTTCTGCTGGTAATAGCAGTTCAGGAAAGGCTGCCGTTGCTATTGGTGAGAACGCTGGATTTCTAAATAGTGGCGATTATAGTATTAGTATAGGACATCACGCAGGGGATAATTCTCAAGGAGCAAGGTCTATTGCTATTGGTCCATATGCTAAATCAACTCAACCACAATCTATTATTTTGAACGCTCCTGCCGTTGTTAGTCCAGCAAGTCCCTTTATTGCTTCTACTTCAGGGTTCTTTGTTAATCCTGTAAGAATTAATCCCTCTACTGGAGCAGACCCTATTTATTCGGTTGCGTATGATGCCTCTACTTGTGAGATAATTGCTACTAATCCTCAACAGGCACTACCTTCTGGCGGATTAACAGGTCAGGTATTAGTATCTACTGGTGGTTCGTCCGCTGCTTGGTCTCCACAGGTAATAACCGCTCCTGCTATTACTTTACCTCCAACTCCTTTAGTTTATGGCGGACCTCCCTCTGTTCCTCCTGTAAGACCAGACCCAGTCCAAACAGGTTTAACATCGTATGATGGTTGGTTCTATCAAAACTATACTACAGGAACTAATATTGATTGGGGGTGTCCGTTGAGTTTAAATACTTTTTCAAATACCGCCTATTCAGGTTCATCACCTAATTCAAACACCCTTTTACAGGCTTATGTATGTTTTATGAGTTTTACTACAACAAGTTCGGTCAATCTTGCCTTTTACACCCAACCTCCTACTGGTGGTAATTTCTATAAATCCAAGTTTGCTGCGATTTACGACCAGCCAATCGTAGCGGGACAACCTTATATCGCTCACTTTGATTTTAGTGGTAATTATCTTCCTCCTCCGCAAAAGTGGTTACATACACCAATTAATATGACGAAATCCCCCGTTGGTCCAGTTGGGAACTTTTATAACGAAAGTCTTTTGAAGATGAGTATTTCAACCAGTTCGGTCCAAGGGGCAAAAAAGGATTGCTTTATCGTTAGTGAGGCAGGTGTTATTGTTGCGGACGGAACAAACCCTCCTTATAGACAACCCTTTATTTTGACTGGTGCGTCTATACAAGGGTCTTACCTTAATGGTGCTTATTACCCTATTATTTCAGCAACGGCAAACGCAATTCAACAACTTACCCCCGCTTTAAATCAATCTACTTTATTACTTACGGCAACCGCAGTATCAATCACACAACTAACTTTAACTACTTCTGGATTGGTTGCTGCCGCAAACTACTATGTTACAATTGTTAATCAAAATCTTCAAAACAATCCACTCCAAACAACTTCTGTTTCTGTTATTTACCCAACCTCCACAGGTGGAGCAACTTCAACTTATGTTTTACCGCTCAACCAGTCTATTACCTTTAATTCCGTTGTAACCGCAAGTGGCTCTTATCTCATTCCACAATAATCTAAAGGTATAGTATATGTCGGTATTGGGAGACGACTTAAGGAATGGATGGAACGACCACAATTTTGCTATTTTAGAGCGTATGCGAAAGAATTGTGTGCTGTATTCCAAACTACATAGGCACGAGTTCCTGTCTTATCAAAAAAAGTTAAAATACTTTAAATTACCTGTAATATTTTTTTCGGCTTGTAATTCCGTTGTGAGTGTTGGATTATCACCTTATTTAGAACAGGGATATATTTCTGTGATGAGTTGTGGTCTTGCGTTGTTGTGTGGTATTATTACTTCTGTAGAATTGTATTTAGGAATTAATAGTAGTATGGAGAATGAATTAACAAAGGCAAAAGAATTCTATTTATTGAGTGTTACTATCTTTAAAGAGTTGGCTTTAGATATACATCAAAGAGCAGAGGCAAGAACTTTCTTGGAACAAACCCTCGCAGAATATTTAAAATTAATAGAACATAGTAACCTTACACACAATAAAATACAAGAAGATAGTCTCCAACCTTTACCAGAAAATATGCCCTCTGTTGTTGGTGGTAGTATTGATACAATTTAATTTAGCAAATTATTATATATAATTATACTATAATAATGAGCCGTTGGACTGACTTTGTGAAAGCCTTTGCGAAAAAGCATAATGTGTCTTATGGGTGTGCCTTGTCTATGCCCGATTGTTCCGCAGAATATAGAAGAGAGCATCCTAATAAACAACTACAAAAAAGGAATGAGGGGTTAGAGCGTCTGGAGATGGGTGCGAATGATAAACCAGCACCAGAGAGTAAAAAGAGGAGTAAGGTTACGAAAGCCAGTAAGGAGTTGATGAAACAGGCGGTTTTGAAAAGAGACACAATAAAAGAATTTGAAACGAAAGCCCCAGCCTATTTGGAACACAAACAAAGAAAGGCAGATACTGCTGGTATGGAAGCCAACGACTTTGATAGTGCCGTTAAAAAGTATAAGAGGGGCAGACCTAAAAAGGGTGAGATTAGAGTTAAGGAAAATAAACCTAAAAGACCAAGAGGCAGACCGAGAAAGGGCGGAAATATTTTTGAAAACATACACATTCCAGGACAACACGACGCTACTAAGATAAGTGTTAGTCACGACGATATTAGTGGTAATAGTATTGGTGGTTTAATTCATCAAATAAATAATCACTATAAGAAAGCACAAGAACACTACGAACACGCTAAAAATAAGACTACTAATTTAGTTGATAGTCTATTACACGGCAGAAAAGATTTATCCCCCAAAGCCAAAGAAATATTGAATAAGGATGGGAATGATGAAATAGCCAAAATTGTTGTTACAAGAACTCCTGTTCCAAAATATCTAACTGAAATTATCAACGCAGTATCGTTAGGGCAGTTTAATAAAGAACTTGCGAAACAACCATACGACACCTTATTCCACTTATATTTAGTTATTCATACAAAGGGTGGTAAAAAGATTGGTGTTGAAAAGAACGATGTGATTACTTTGTTTCACGATACTACCAGAGAAAAGGCAGAAGAGATTGAAATACCAGTCCATAAGTTTCTTACCTTGAATATTATGATGGAGAAAACGAAGGAACGAATGGGTGATAAGTTTATTCCTTATAATGCGAGGAATTGTAACTGCCAAGATTTTGTCCTTGCTATGTTGAAAGCCAACGGGTTAGATAATCCACAAGTTGATAAGTTTGTTAAACAGAATGTGAATAGTGTTATACGCTCTGGCTCATTCGCACAAAAGTTCGTGAATAATATTACTCAACTTGGAGAAAAGGTAGATATACTACGACAGGGTGCTGGGGCTGAAAGTTCCTCTGGTGAAAGTTCTTCTGGAACGGGTAGTGAAACAGAGGAAGAGGAAGTCGAGGCAGAGGGATATGGTATTGACTTTTCCAAAATTAAGGAGGGTAGTTTTACAAGACAATTGAAAACCTTTAATAGGAAGCACAAGAAAAATCTATCTTTAGAACAATTCGCAAAGTTTATAATATCTCACAAGGAGGACTTTTCCAAACTTATCAATAAGAGGGCTTTATTCTATTTGAATATTTTAGACAAAAAAAATAAAAAGTAATACTATAATGCCGAGACCAGTAGATATTCTACTATACAACAAGGTAAAGAAAGTGGCTGATTTAAGGTTTCCAAAACCAAGTGCCTATAAGAGTGCGTGGATTGTTAGGACATATAAAAATCACGGAGGTAGATATACTGGTGCGAAGGGTGATGATTTAGACGAGGCTATTGAAAAAATAAAGTCTGGTGGTTATATATAATGCCGAAGTTTGCGAAAGGAAGCAAAGAAGCCAAAGAATGGGGTGCTATGATGAAAGCCAAACGAGGTCATAAATCTAAAACGCATCCAGGCGAACTTGACTATACTACTAAGAAAGGCGACAAATTTTTTCATAGAGGTCATCACTTGGAAACTATGCGTGGTGGGGCTTTTACTGATTTTGCTGGTGATGCCCCTTCTGTTCCTATAGGGACTGCTGGTAATACTAATAATGGCGTTATGAGAGTTCCTATGGCTCATTCTAAATACCAAGTGGACGGACAATTTAAAAGGGCTATGTTTGGAACTGGACCAAAGTTGAACGATGAAGCGAGACGAGCAAAAAAAGAAGAGGAAACAGGTTTTGTATATGTGCCACGTCCCCGCAGAGACTTAGATAAACCAGTAATGGTTCCAGGTTTGGGTGAGTGGGACCCAAAAGATATTTATGCGGAAAGAAACTTACATCCCCATAAACCAAAGGGACAAACTCTGGCTGACTATCTGTCTGGAATTAGACACTCTGTAGGTTGGAACCAACTAAAATATACTATGGTTCCTTCTATGTTTCACGAGGGAAGTCCTGATTACTTGTGGAAGAAAAAAGATACTTTTATGCCTCAATATACGCAGACTTGGACTGACGAGGGTGTTCCTAAAACTCCGCAAGATTATAAGAGAGAGTATGAGGCACAATTTGGTAAGGGGGTTAATAAAACTCCGCAACAATTGATGAGAGAGTATGAGGCTTCCTATGGTAGGGGGTCTGAAAATTTTAGAGATAGTCAAGAACTACACTCTTTCCACCACTTGGGAGTTCATCGTCCAGTTGTTATGGGTAATGGTATTATAGACCAGACGAATAGCAGTTGGGTCGCACAAACTTATAACGGGCAAAATCTGGGGGCTCACGGAAGAGTATCGCTATAAATTTTATGTTGTAATATATTATAGAATGGTTTATAAAATATTACCTTATACATATGATAAAGCCAGAGAACTTGGAGTGCTGGTATATCCAAGTGATAATCCTAAATATAAGTTAGAAGTATATGACGATAAGGGTAAGTTTATATGCTATGTTGGAGCTATGGGGTATAAGGACTTTCCAACTTTTATTCAAACACAAGGCTATAATTTTGCGTTGAAGCGTAGAGAGTTGTATAAAAAAAGGCACGAAAAAGATAGACACAAGGTAGGCTCTAAAGGATGGTTCGCAGACCAGTTACTTTGGTGATGGTGCTTCCATAGCCCTATCCATACCTTCTGGTCGTTCTCCCATACAAGGCAGATGAACCTCGTGTGTATCAAATATTTCCTTCGTGAATGCCTTTCTCTTTTCTGTTTCATACATACCAACATATTCTGCTTTTGTAATAAGTGGTAGTTCCTTATCTAATATACCAGCAATCATAGGAGCAATCTTTTCTACTCTCTCTGCTATTTCAATACAATATTCTAAAAGGTCTGTTCCCATAACTTCTTTCTGTTTAGCAAGAGCCTCTTCTTCTCTTATTGACCTTACAAAGCTACTATAGATTAATCCTGTATTGAAGGCAATAGTAAGATACAGACACAATCTTAATCTGTCCCTATTACCATAACCCTCTTGATATTTCTTAAACAACTCCTCGATATTTAGGTTAATTATGATTAACCCTTTCTCACTTAATATTCCAGCACTATCAATCAACTTGGAAACAACATTCATAAAAGGGAACAAAAAAAAGTTATTATCTGGGTCAGCATCAACAAGTTTTTTGTAGTTAATAATTTCCGTTACAATATCCTCCATAATTTATATATTACTAAAATATATTTATTTTTGCTAAATACTACTACCACTATTCAAAATACGGATTTTATCTTTATTATTCATTCTTGCTACAACCAGTTTTTTTTTTACTTCCAAAAACACTTTGAACGACAGGAGCAGTTTGAATAGAATAGGTATTCTTCCCATATCAATTTTATCATCATAAACCTTTGGGTCTGTAAAATTTATTATTGGACTTGTATCCATATTTAAATACCTCAACGACAATATAAAAAGGCTTCTTAATGTATCTTCTTTTTTAGGGCAATTTTTTAATTCATCCAGGTTATATTTTTTAAACAATTTATAAATAACCTTTAAGGGTAAATCTTTCAGGCTTGTCTCTAAAGCTGCTATTGGATATAAGTAGCCTCTACACCAATTTAGTTGTTTTGATATAAATCCCAACTTTCGTGATAGTATAACCTGTGGCTCGATAAACTCTATAATAAGAAGTTGTAATTCCTTAGGTAGTGATTGAACCCTCTCTGGAGTTGTCTCATCGTAGAGTTGGTATATTTGTTGCTGTCGCTCAAGACCATTCAACCATCTTGTAGTATGCTCCATACGCTTTTCTTCTGCCTCTCGTAATGTTTTGATAAAATATTTTTTATGGTCTATGCTTCTATACATAGTATAAATATCTCTTTGAATACCAGTATAGCCATATGCGGCACTTTTTGTAGGCATCACTTTTTCAAGAAACGCTAAATATTCGTTTGATGTATTTTCCGTTCTATTCATTCCTATATATTATATATTCAATTATCTTTATGTCTTTTTCAAATATATATATTTCAATTTTTTTTTTAATTATTTTTTAACCCATTCAATATAGTCCTTCTTGGTCTTGATAGTAACACCAATTTCTTTTCCAATATCCTTCAACAAAGGAAGGCTATATACGCCTTTGCTGTCCTTCATAACAGCAACACCGCCATCGCTTCTTTTCGTATGAGAAAGCGACCAAGTATTACCACCCACCTTTTTGGCGTATGTAACCCCTATTTTACCCGCGTTCAGACCTGCGACGTGTTTTGCTCTTGCGTCACCAGTTCCAGGAATTTTGCCTTTACCTTCATAGGTGGGTGCGGCTTTGGGGGCTTTGGATACAGAAGCTTTGGCTATAGGGGCTTTGGCTTTGGATATGTGTCTTTCAATCAATTCATCATCAAAGACCCCCTCGTCAATCTGTGGGAGTTGCTCTTGTAGTTTCTGTAAGTGCTTTGATGCTTCCTCGATAAGGCTCTGTTGGTATTGACGCAGTTCGTTACGGAGTTCAACAATATTGTTCTTTGCCTCCTTCTCCGCCTTTGCCTTTTTCACCTCAGCAAGACGCTTTAATAGCGTAGCCTCTTCGTCGTCACTTTCTTCCTCTGCTGCCTTCGCTTCTTCTTCTTCTTCTTCTTCTTCGTCGTCTAATTCTTCGTCGCTTTCTTCTTCTTCCTCTTCTTCTTCGCTTTCTTCTTCTTCTTCTTCTTCGCTTTCTTCTGGCTCAGGCACAACTGGCTCAGGCTCAGCGAAAACCAACTTTGGCTTACGGACATATTGACGCTTTGGTTTTGGCTCGGTAGAGGCGTTCATAATAATAATATCTGTCGGCTTTTGCGTATTCATTCTGTTTGCTATTTTAC
>Ga0209085_1001087_pt1 | contig 17616 bp, 33 predicted proteins | sample C_131016_EF_Meta_FD_187310 | JGI IMG/M metagenome (GOLD analysis project Ga0209085, IMG submission 187310) | Freshwater microbial communities from Lake Croche, Canada to study carbon cycling - C_131016_EF_MetaG (SPAdes) (version 2) | ecosystem: Environmental > Aquatic > Freshwater > Lake...
ACAGTTAGCGGTTCGATTCCGCTATCCTCCACCAAAGTTTTTAGCCCTACTAGTATAATGGCATTACAGTGGTTTTGTAATCCTCTGATGGCAGTTCGATTCTGTCGTGGGGCACCAATTAGTTTTCTCGGTGTGGTGAAATGGTATCATTCGTGGTTTGGGGCCATGTGGCGGGGGTTCGATTCCCTCCACCGAGACCAATATGTAGCAGAGTATGGAAGTGGTCATCCGCTTGGTCTCATAAGCCAAGAATCGGGGGTTCGAATCCCTCCTCTGCAACCAATTTCGGTTCAGTAGCATAGTGGCAGTGCAGCATCTTCATACGGTGCCTTGTGTGAGTTCGATTCTCACCTGAACCACCAATTATGGGCGATTAGTAAAATGAATATTACACAGCGCTACGAACGCTGGGGTGGGAGTTTGATTCTCTCATCGCCCTCCAATATCCTCTTGTAGCTCAATGGTAGAGCACTCGCTTGATAAGCGATAGACGTAAGGTTCGATTCCTTTCGAGAGGACCAATTATATCTCGCTGGTGTTTAACGGCAGCATAGCGGTCTCCAAAACCGTTGGACGGGGTTCGAATCCCTGGCGGGATACCAAGTTTTATTATAGGTGAATTATGAAAAAATTAGATTTAGAAGAAGTTAAAGCATTCATTGATGCACAGTCACCAGAAACTAAGATATATCTTGGCGTAGATTCGGAAAGATTTAATGTAGCAGGGGTATGGTATGCTGATTACATTACTGCTATTGTAGTTCATGTTGATGGATGTCACGGTTGCAAAATTTTTGGTGAAGTAACTAGAGAACGAGATTACGACCAAAGAAAAGATAAACCTGCATTACGATTAATGAACGAAGTTTATAAAGTATCAGAGATGTTCCAGAAACTTGCAGAAGTTTTGGAGGATAGATATGTAGAAGTTCATTTGGATATTAATCCAGATGAAATGTACGGTAGTTCATGTGTTGTACAACAAGCTATTGGTTATATCCGCGGAACATGTAATGTTATTCCTTTAGTGAAACCAAAAGCGTTTGCGGCATCATATGCAGCTGACCGCTTCAAAAGTTTCGTATAGGAGTTTATATGAGTGATGGTGGAAAAGGAAGTAAACCACGACCATTTAGTGTAACTCAGCAAGAATATGATAGTCGCTGGGATGCAATTTTTAGTCGTGATTTAAAAGAAGAAAAATCTGTTGATGAATTAGTTTTGGATATGCCAGGTACAATTGGTAGTGCAAAAGTAATTTTAAGTGATGAAAAGCGTGGTTAGTTTAATGGTAAAATAGGACGTTGCCAACGTCTTGTCAAGAGTTCGATTCTCTTACCCCGCACCAATTAAGAGTGCAGGCTCTTTTCAAATCTGCCTTTGTGTGGTACCGAACATCGCTCCTGCTTGGAAAAGCATCGGTACATTTGCGGGATTAGTTTAATGGTAAAACTGTAGATTTCCAATCTTCCGTTATCAGTTCGATTCTGATATTCCGCTCCAGTTTTATGGAGAAATTAGTTTAGTGGTAAAACCACGGGTTGTGATTCCGTTATCACGGGTTCGATTCCCGTATTTCTCCCCAATTTATGCCTTGTTAACTCAGCGGTAGAGTGTCCTCCTTACAAGTGGAAAGTCGGCGGTTCGATCCCGTCACAAGGTACCAAATATGCTGCTTTAGCTGATGTGGTCATAGCGCTGGTCTGAAGAACCAGTGAAAGAGGTTCAATTCCTCTAGGCAGCACCATAATGCCCCCTTACTCCAATTGGTAGAGAGAGCGGTTTTAGAAGCCGTAAAGTCTCAGTTCGAATCTGAGAGAGGGCACCAAATTTCCGGCCTTAGTATAATGGATAATACAGCGGTCTTCTACACCGTGAATATGGGTTCGATTCCTGTAGGCCGGACCAAATTAATAAAGCATTCAAAATTTTTGCGAGTATGGGGGAATTGGTAGACCCAGCGGACTTAAAATCCGCCGCTCAATGCGTATCGGTTCGACTCCGATTACTCGCACCAAATATGCCCATATAGCTTAATGGTAAAGCAGGCGACTCATAATCGCTTGAGTGGGAGTTCAATTCTCTCTGTGGGCACCATTTATATTGTGAACGGCAACCACAACCATACGGCTTGTGACATTAGGAATGCCGCAACACCACCAACACCAATACTTGCCCAGTACAATCTGTTATTCACTGCAAGAATAGCTGCGGTCAATAATACGATTGCAATTTGAAATAATGAACCTGCATAAGTGTACCATGGTGAACGTGATTTAGCGATTGTTCTTTCATTCTCTAACTTACGTGCTTTTGCCATCAATTCTTTTTTACCTTCACCTGTTGCAGGATCAGATTCATATTTTTCTATCTTTGCGCTAAGGGCATCTTGTTTCTTTTTATCGTGTGCTCTAACTGCATCATCATACGCCATTTCCGCTAATGTTCCTTTGATAGATTTTGCTTGATAAAAAGCCCATGTGTTGTTTGCGTCAATGGTATTATTCAATACTTTACTTGAATTACTTCCACCCATTAGTGTATTGATTGCAAGTAATGCCGCAAGTACAGTAATTACCCATCCTGCTTTATCTTTAATCAGCGCTTCTCTCTCAGAACGTGATAGTGGTTTTGGTGCGTCTGCCATAGTTACTCCCTAGTTTAAGTTATTTATTTGTCTGGTCTAACATACCACCAAACAAATGCCAATACCATGATTGCAATAATTAAGCTTGATATAAAAAAATATAATAAGAATTTGCCTAGTCCTACAACCTCAAATACCCATTCCAAAAATGTGTATTTTTTTTCTTTTGTCATTTTGGGGTTATTAACTCCTTATTGCTTTCCATATTTTGCTCATCCAAATATTGAATAGCCTTTTTAATCTTCTCTGCTTCATATCTTTTTTGCTTTACTAGTTCTTCTCGGTAAGTTCTATCTTTCCATCTCTCTTGCTTGTCAAGATACAACCAATACCAAAATAATCCTAAAAATATACACAGGACTAATCCTGCTATAAGTAAACCGAATTCAAATTTATACTTCTCAATTCGTTCAGATTTTCTTTTTGCCTTGATTGCTTCTTGTTGCATCTGTTTGGCAATAAGAACCTTTTGCTGAGCACCAAGTTCTTTTGTCATTAGTTCAACATCAGTAAATAGCGCACCAAGTTCTGGTGGACTCTGATATATCATTAACTCACGAAGCTCGGTACCCATTTGTTCTAATTGTTTTTTCATTAGAACACGTTTCAAGGCACGTTTAGATAAACTATCACCGCCTGTATAAACTTCCGTCTTGCTACGCTTTTCTTCCTCTTCCAAGACCGCTACGCACTTATAATAGTTGTCGTAGTACTGACCAAGATAATCACCAATTTCTGTATAGATGTTAGTGGATTCTTCACTCCGTTTGTTAAGTTCTTTTACACGAGCCTTTTCCTCATTCAGTTGTTTGACAGCAGTCGCTGGTACTGGTTTGCCTTCATACTTTTTATGGAATTGGTCGTCAAGGTCTTTGATAACTGCTTTAACGTCACCCGCTGCACCCTTTATGTCTTTGTATAACTGACATCCTTTTTTGACGGCCTGAACAGCACCGTTTGCTAATGCAAAGAGTGTTAGTGGATCCATTTGGGGTTTTTATTTCTGGTTATCATTTAAAATTTCGATATCTTTTTCAATTGCCGTAAGCCGTTTATCAAAGGAGTTTATCCTAGATAAATCAAATGAATATGAAATAATAATGAAAAGAAGAATCACTTTAGGTAATTCTTTAAACATGACTTTCCTTTATATTAATTGCCTGTCATAAAAATGACATCCTCAATATACGCAATTAACATGCAGGAATGTTGTTTTTGCACAACACTGTATAAAATAAAGCTTGACTATTATACCTATTTATGTTAGACTAGTAAATATTGGGGAATACATACTGATGAAATCTAACTTTTGGAGAATTGATTGAAAATGGCAAGAATACTGGACGCTAACGTAGTTTTTTCGGGGCATGAGCCTAAGTTTAGTATTGAGTTGACTAAAACTCAATTGATTTTAGCTTTGAATTGGTACACACAAAATAAAACATCCAAGGATGCAGAAAAGTATGTTACCGACTACTTCAAAAAGAAACTGAAAAAAGACATTGGTGTAATTGCAAAAGATTGTAATTCTACCTTTTGCTATCTGAGCCGTATCGTATACAATGGTGGATTATTGAGTGTAAAAGACCAGATTTGGTTTGACAATGAAGTTAAAGAGATTGAAGAAAAATTAAAAGTCAAAAAAGTCAAAGTCGTTGAATCTAAACCTACCAATGTTGTATCAATTCAGGATAGAATCAGAGAGAAAGCACAGGAATGTATTGGTGAGTTAGAAGGTCAATTAGATGACTACATTACCTCAGATTATAAAATTGATGCGTCTCCGTACGGCGTGATGCACACCATGAATATGAAAAGTGTCCATGTAAGCCGTGTCGTAGATGTATTCAAAAAACGCAGAATGGAATTTGATTCTGTATTGAATACCGATGACAAAGAATTGAAAGAAGGTTATGGTAACTTTACTAAACCACAATTGAAAAAAGTCATTGCATGGTGTGACCAAGTTATTTTAGATTGTATGAAAGTAATTGGTTCAGCCGCAGAGAATCGTAAACCAAGAAAACGCAAGGTGAAGTCACCAGAAGAATTGGTTGTAAAAGTAAAAGTGTTAGATAAATTTGATGAATTGAAATTGGTATCAGTTCCAACAACAGAAATTATTGGTGCGATGCAACTTTGGGTATATAATGTGAAAACACGAAAACTTGGTTGCTATCACGCTGAAGATGCTGGTGGTTTGTCTGTAAAAGGTACGTCATTGATTAATTTTAATGAGAGTAAATCCGTACATAAAAAATTACGCAAACCTGATGTATCATTACCAGAAGTGATGAAGGCTGGCAAAGTGTTGTTACGGAACTACATAGATAATATTCGGGCTGTTGAATCTACCTTGACTGGAAGATTAAATGCTGATACAATACTGTTAAGAAGTTTGAAGTGAGTTATAGTCGTTGGAGTTTTTCTGTATGGTACAGTTTTTGGAATGGTGCCAATAGTGGCAAGTCTAAAGATGACCAGATATTGAGTTTATGGTACTCTATGGATAAAACGATTGATTGGACATATCCAGAATTGTTAGAAGTTACTGCTGAAGATGTTCAACGGCGTTACAATTGTGAAATTGAAGATGCGGAAGAATCAATGACCTATATCAATAGGTTCATTAAAGATGTTAATGAAGAATATGAAAGTGTAAAATGAAAATTGCAGTTTGTTCAGACATTCACCTTGAATTTGGTCCTATCAGCCTTGAAAATACCGAAGGTGCTGATGTACTAATTCTTGGTGGTGATATTTGTGTGGCTAAAGATGTAATGAATAGGGATGAACATGGTATTTTCGACAGATTTGACCGCAATAGCAGAGTACATCAATTCTTTCAAGAATGCTGTCTTAGATTCCCTCATGTTATCTATGTCGCTGGAAACCATGAACATTATCACGGTGATTTTAGGAACACTATTTCAACTCTACGCAGTAGGCTTGGTTATTTGGTTAATTTACACATACTAGATAAAGAAATGGTTCAGTTGAATGGTGCATCATTCATTGGCGGTACATTGTGGACTGACATGAACAATGAGGATCCAATTACACTTCTACACATGAAAGGCATGATGAATGACTTCCGTTGTGTTGAGAATAGTCACAGAGAAGGTGTTATTTTTGAAGGCGGACATTATAATGAAGCTGGTAATTGGGTGAAAGACCCTTGGGGTACTCATGTTCGTGGTGCTCGTTTCACACCAGATGATGCTGTGGAAGACCACAAGAAAATGTTGGAATATATTCGCCTGATGATTGAAGGTAAATTTGACCAGAAGTTTGTGGTTGTTGGTCATCATGCACCAAGTAAAGCATCAACACATCCACGTTATGCTGATGAAGTGATTATGAATGGTGGTTACAGTTCTGCTCTGGATGAATTCATAATTGACCATCCGCAAATCAAATTGTGGACTCATGGTCATACGCATGAAGACTTTGACTACATGATTGGTTCTACCCGCATCGTTTGTAATCCACGTGGTTACATTAACTATGAGGATAAAGCTGATAGTTTCAAATTAAAATTTGTGGAGATTTAAATGGAATACGATTATGCCCGATATGAGAAAATTATTGTTGACATGCTCGAGGGCAGTCACAGAGACCCCGATGATTTAGAAATCGGTCGGGATATCTCTGATTTACCAGAAGTTAAAATTATCTTTGATGGTTATGGTGACCTAGAAGAAGAAATTGATGGTGAATACAAGTATACAGAAGGTGGTAATACGAAAATGGAATCGTATGCCATCTTCCTCCATAAAGATGCATTGGTTGAAGATTTTATTTTCCCTGAGCATACCAGTTATGCGTTTACATTCGGCTCAATGATTCAACATCGACCTGCGGAAGAAGTCTGTATCTTTGCATGGTATGATGTTGAAAACAATTCATGGGATGTATTACCACTTGAAGACCGATTGAGTGAAGATAATTCGATGGATGAAAATGATGTTATGAAAGTCCTTGAAGGACTCTATGACTTGTATTTCAGACCATGGGAAGGCAAGTTTGCCACCGACCCAAATACGGGATTACCTATTTGGCCTTTCAAGTAACATTATTGCCTCTTTTGATGTGATAACTGTTATATAATGACTCTATTATGATAATTTTCGACTACAATCAAGTTGCCATCTCTAATCTGATGGAACAAATCGGTTCTTCTAAGGTATCGGTTGATGAAACATTGGTTCGCCATATGATTCTGAATACCATTCGTACCTATGTGAAGAAGTATAAAGACACTTACGGACCAGAGGTCATTATTGCTTGCGATAATCGACACTACTGGCGCCGTGAAATTTTCCCACACTACAAAGCAGGTCGGAAGAAGGCTCGTGATTCTTCTGGTCACGATTGGGGTTCTATCTTTGAATGTTTGGGTAAAATCAAACAAGAATTGAAAGACAGTTCTCCATATAAAGTAATTGATGTGGATACATGTGAAGCGGATGATATCATTGCTGTTTTGGCAATGAAGTATTCATCTACACAAAAGGTGATGATTCTTTCCTCTGATAAAGACTTTGCACAATTGCAAAAGTTTCCTAATGTTGAACAGTATTCACCTATTCTCAAAAAGGCGATTAAAGAACCTCTGCCTGCAGCTCAATTGAAACAGTTGATTATTCGTGGTGATAAGAGTGACGGCATTCCAAACATTCTAAGTAAAGATGATACCTTTGTTGAAGGCACAAGACAGAAGCCAATTACAGAAGCAAAGATTATTAACTGGATGAATCAGACACCAGAAGAATTCTGTACCGATGAAATGTTACGTAATTACAAACGTAATGAGATGCTGATTGACTTGACAAAAATACCTGAGAACCTCAAAACTGCTATACTAGATACATATGAGAACGCAAAAGGTAAAACGAAACAAGAGTTTATGAATTACATGATTGCGAATAGACTCAAAAACCTCCTTGAAGTGATTGATGAATTTTAAATATGGAAGCTAAATTATACTCCGAAATTTTGGCAGAGTTTGATGCTGCACCTAGTCGTGCTGATAAAATTGCCGTTCTACACAAAAACGACCATCCACGTTTACGTACATTCTTAGCGATTGTTTACAATCCTGAATTTGTATTTGATGTGGAAGTTCCTGCATATCGACCTGCAATTGAACCTGCTGGATTGAATTACACGTATTTGGATATTGAAGTGCCTAAGTTGTATCGTTTCATAAAGGAACATCCAAAACTTGAAGGTGTAGTGCTTGATGAAAAAAGAAAAAAATCTTTATTGACAACCACGCTTGAATCTTTACATAAAGATGAAGCTGAATTACTTGTCAAAGCAATTACCAAAAAAGACCTTGGTGTGAAATATCTTACACCAAAGATTATCAAAGAAGCATATCCAGACATTAATATACCATGAGAGTTGCTGTTGTTACCCCCACTATCGCATCCGAACATTTAGCAAAATGTATTGAATCGGTTGACAAACAAACCTATGATGATATTGTACATTACATTTTTATTGATGGGTGTCAATACGAACCTGCAGCAAGAGAAATTCTTGTAGGTTCTTCCAAGACTAGAATGATTGAATTGGAAGAGAATGTAGGTAAAGGCTGGTACGGTCATCGTGTTTATGCAGCCTGTTCATTCTTAGTCAATGCTGATGTTATCTGCTACCTTGATGAAGATAATTTTTTAGAACCATGTCATCTTGAAAAGATGGTGACTAAATTACAAGAAGGATATGATTGGGTGTATTCCCTAAGAAAGGTAGTTGACAAAGATGGACAATTTATCTGTGAAGACAATTGTGAAAGCTTGGGAAAGTGGCCTGTATACTTCAATGATGATTTATTCCACATTGATACATCATGTTTTGCCATACGCCGTGATGTTGCTGTTCGGGTTGGACATGCTTGGTATGGACAATGGGGTGCTGACAGGCAGTTTTTTACCACACTGAAAAAATACTTTCCTAATTTTGAATCTACAAATAAACACACTTTGAATTACAGAGTTGGTGGAAACGAGAATTCAGTAAATGAAGGATTCTTTGCTGAAGGCAATGCAAAGAACCTTGAAAAGTACAATGGAATATTACCCTGGAAATCAGGTCAATCTTTGGTTAAAATTGGACCAGGCATTTCATTAATAGGTTAATATGAAGACTGCACTAATCACCGGCGCATCCGGTTATCTTGGTTCACACCTTGCTAAATCACTTAAACAATCTGGTTGGAAAGTTGTTGGTCTTGATATCAAACACACAACCAACCAATACATTGATATCATGCATTATGCTGACGTTCGGAATATTAATGAATTGGAAGATTTGTTTTTACGTATAAAATTCGATACTGTATTCCATCTAGCAGGAAGAATTGAGGCTGGTGTTTCATTTGAAGAACCTACTGAATTCTATTCTGTGAATGTTGGTGGTACTAGTAACATTTTGAATATGATGTGGTTGTATGGTGTCGAAAACATTGTTTACTCTTCCACTGCGGCTGTGTATCAAGCTTCTAACAAACCAATTAAAGAAATTGATACACTTGCAAATAATTCACCTTATGGTGATAGTAAACTCATTGCAGAAGAATTGATTCATGCTTCTGGTTTGAATCGTGTAATTTTTAGATATTTCAATTTAGCAGGTGCTGATGTTGATGGAGAGTTTGGTGAAAACCATGAACCAGAAACACACTTGATTCCGAGAATCATTGAAAATCTAAATAACTTTCAGATAAATGGTAATGACTATGATACACCAGATGGTACTTGTATCAGAGATTATGTTCACGTTGCCGATGTTGCTGATGCACATAAAGCGGCTGAAGAATTTTTTGCCGATGGTGGCAAAAGGATGACATTAAATCTTGGCACTGGTAAGGGTCATTCCATTTTAGAAATTATTGATGGTTTGGAAAAGATTACAGGTAAAAAAATAAATTATACCTTTAATGAGAGAAGACCTGGCGATGCCGATAGTTTAGTTGCCGATATTACTTTTGCCGAAAATGCCTTGAACTACCGACCTAAGCATGATATAATGTCCATCTTGAAAACTGCTTACGAATGGTATAATAAAAATGACGAATAAAAAAGAAATTGATTTTGATGTTAGTGCAATTGAAAAAATTGGTCTTGGTTTACTCAATCATCACGTACACTTCCTAACTGGTGATATAGACGAAGAAAACATAGAAGACACAATCAAATGGATTCTTTATGAGAATATCATTTGCGGACCTAATCCTCGCACATTGACTTTGTATGTCAATTCAAATGGTGGTTCATTAAATGATTCACTAGGGCTCATTGATGTAATGAGAGCATCAAAATGTCCAATTGCAACCAGAGGTGTTGGTTCTATTTGTTCGGCTGCATTTTTGATTTTCTCCTCTGGTGCTAAAGGTAAGAGATACATTGGAAGAAACACCAGTATCATGTGCCATCAATACAGTGACGGCATTGAAGGTAAGCACCACGATATCAAATCACGGTTTAAAGAAGTAGAGCTCAATAACACAAGAATGATTGATGTTCTAAAAGAGAATACAGGATTGGATACAAGAACAATCAAATCAAAACTGTTGAGTGCAACCGATGTTTGGTTGACAGCAGATGAATTGATTGACCTTGGGATTGCTGACGATTATATTTGAAAGAAGTGGAGGATAATTTTCAGAAATGATTGCTGGTAAGAAGATAAAGCGACCTTTGAAAAAGAGGTTCAAAGACGAAGAAGCTTTTGATATTCCAAAAAACAAAAATAAACACCATGATAAAACCACATGGCGACTATTAAGAAGTGAGCAGAAAGAAAAATATGGCAAATAATTACAAACAAATGTTGAAACTAAAAATCCAAGAATTGGAAATGCAGATTGAGCATTCCACTGAAAGGCGTGCTGAGTTACAAATTGAATTGAATAAATTAAAGCTCATTGAATTTGAGGAAGACCTACGTGAAGACGGCATGGGTCATCAACAATTACTAAAAGGATAGTTGTTGTAATAAAACAACATCGTGCTTGACAGGCATTCTTTATTGTGTTAAGATGCCTGTTATGTTAGAAATTTTAAAAGAAACCACGATTTGGTCTGACGGCTCAAATGCCAATCATACCTACTTGCTTGATGGAACCAAGATTATCGCCTATGCAAAATTTGGCGGTGATGATATTCAAGCTCTAAAAACACAAATTAAAATTGATAAAAGGTACCGCACCTTTGTGAAGACCAAGCATCCAGGTCTCCAAAAATTTATCAAATCCGCCCCTAAAGAAAGTAATACTAGAGTATTCAAAATCAAAAGTAAAGACAAAGAATATTTTGTAGAACTTTCTGATTACAATTATACTTGTACTTGTACTGGTTTCAATTTCCGTGGTAAATGTAAACATATTGATGCTGTTGCAGAAAAACTACAGTCTGCCAAATAGTTGTTGACATTCTTGCCAATTCGTGTATAATGGACTTTGTTGAGTTGATAAAGGAACAAAAAATGTCGATTGAAGAATTGTTGTTAGATACTGGTAAATCTGTGGAGACTAAAATGCCTAAAATGACCGACTTTGAAAAACAATGCTATGGCATGTCGCAAGCTGACATCCGTGAGCAATACATGAATTCTTTCACTGCTCGTATGAGTGGTTTGGAAATGGTTGTGATGGGTATTTTGTCTGACAGCCAAGAATTGCTTGCAATGGGTGCAACCAATGATTCTCGCCAATATATGAACCGTGCTAAATTCATTTTGTCTGAAATGATGGACGCAAAACAAACTGCTTAATGGAGATTTTATGAAGTTACACATTTACACACAAGACCAGGAAAACTACGGCGCCCACGATTGGGATGGCGTAGGTGAATGCCCTCAATATTGGAAGATGAAGGGCGGCGCCGACTTTTTTGTGCCGATGGGTAACAGTATTAATTCCGAAACTGCAACGGCTATCGTTATGGCTGTGCGTGGTGACATTGAAGAAAATAACGAATATTTCTGCCGTCAAATCCTCGGCTGGGATGTTGTCGCTGATGATTTTATGACCGAGTTTGAAAAATCACAATTGGAGTATGAAGGTTCAATTCGTTATCCTGCCAAGGTATTAGAATTATGCTAATCTACACATATCAAAAGTCAAAGAAAAAAAACTTGACTAAAAAACAAATTGCAGAATATCAGGAATGGCTTGATAATCTTAACAATCAAAAAACTAATTTTTATGGTAATACTATGGGCAAAGTGACGTTTAATCCAAACACTATTCCAAAATTGACTACACCCGCAGGCCGTGAAACTACTTACTATCCAAGTAAAGTGACACCAGGCGGTTCAGGTACAAAACCTGTGCGTGGTAATGTTTATACAGGTACTGCCATGAAAGGCATCGGTACTTTGCATAAGAGTAATGCCGTCCCTATTTTTACGGATGAGGAAGCACGTGACCAGGCAAACATGCGTAGATGAGTACTTTAGTACTACTGTTGCTTTCTTGCAACAAGTGCCGAAAATTGCTTGACTTTTGCCTTGGTTGTGTTATACTGTATCCATAGTTTGAAAAAAGGTTGATTATGAATTTACTGACAGTTGGGAATCCTAAAGTCCTCAAGGGAATGAAACAAGGTTACATGACCTATATTTTACACCTTGCGCCTGCTGATTTGTCTGGTTACAATACTTGTCCAAAGGCAACCGCAGGATGTAAATCCGCTTGCTTGAATACTGCTGGTCGTGGCGGTATGTTCAAAAAAGGTGAATCGACCAATGTTATTCAACAAGCTCGAATTCGCAAAACAAAATTATTTTTTGAAGACCGCATTACATTTATGAATTTGCTGGTTAAAGATATTGAATTGGCTATTAAACAATGTATCAAAAAAGATTTGATTCCTGTTTTTCGTTTGAACGGTACTTCCGATTTGTCATGGGAAAAGTATGAGGTTCTCCGTAACGGACAATCATACACTAATATTTTTGAGGCATTTTCTCAATTCCAATTCTATGACTACACCAAAATTCTTGGTCGCAAAGTCGGTTTGGTTGATAATTATGATTTGACATTTTCTGCCGCTGACGGTAATGATGCCGATGTACAAAAAGCAATTGTGCAAGGTTACAATATTGCTACTGTGTTCGGTGTAAAGAAAACTGATCCATTGCCTAAAACCTATTTTTCTCGCATAGTGATTAATGGTGACGAATCCGATTTGCGATTCCTCGACCGCCGTGGTGTTGTTGTTGGTTTGTATGCCAAAGGTAAAGCGAAAAAAGATACCTCTGGTTTTGTGAAATATCCTACTTTTTTAATGAAGGCTGCTTAATATGTGGATCTATGATGAAGAATTTGATGAATATGTTTATATCCCAACAGCGGAGGAATTGCAATAATGGGAACTCGTAGTTTAACTTATGTGTATGAAGGTGAAACTCCTATCATTTGTATGTACCGCCAATATGATGGTTATCCCGAAGGTCATGGTCAAGAATTGGCCAACTTTCTGAATGAATTGGCAATTGGTGAAGGCATTTCAGGTTCTCCTGAATTGTTTACATATGCAAATGGTATGGGTTGTCTCGCTGCTCAGATGATTGTGAATTTTAAGAAATCACCTGGTGGATTTTATATTCATCCAATCGACTTTAACCAAGATGTTTGGCAAGAATATGAATACCACGTTTATGAAAAACATGTGGTTGTTAAAAATCCTAACGAAGTGATTTTCGATGGTTACTGGAGTGACTTTTTAACATGGACTACTGAAAAGGAAATTGTATGACTACCAAATTAAAAGATTTTCAATCGCCTCCTTGGGAAACTTCTTTGTATAAGAATATTCCAATGAGTAAATATACACCTGAAAAAATCCAGGTGATTCGAGAAATTGTGGGTAAACCCCTCAAAATCCGTTTTCGTGGACCTAGAAATACGATAGCGGATAATGGACGCACTTCACACACAAGGCAATCAAGTTGCCTGAAAGTGAATGCTAAAACTTTTACCGTGTATTGTCGGTAGACATGGTAATAAGGCTTGACAAATCAACCGATGTGTGTTATACTGAGTGTTCTTAAATTAAATTGGAGATTATATTATGGCTCGTGGAAAATCTGATAAACTCGCCCCTTTTCAAAAGTTGTTGACCGTTATGGTCACGGGCAAACCTGTAACGATAGAGGAAATTGATGCTACTCTTGGCAAAGAAATCCACATGTATCGTTTGTCCACTTATATGTGGCACATCAAGACCAATGCCAATGGCGTGGTTAAGGTAATCAAAGAAGGTCGCAAGGCTGTTGCTTACCAAATTATGAACCCTGATGAGATTAAAAAATATCTCAACCTAACAGGTGTTACAAAGTCTGGTTTTACACCAGGCAAAACAACCAAAGTGACGAAAGTTACTAAGTTGGCAGACCTAAATGCAACACCAGTTGTTGCAGAAGTAGAAGCAGAAGTTGATTCTGATGAACTTGAGATAACAGAAATTACTAACGCTTAAGGAATGAAGATGACTAAATTTAAATTTTCTAAAACATTTAAAATGAGTCCTTCATCTCTGAAAGACCTTTCTGCTCGTGGCAATCCTAATACACCTTATGCCAAAACTTTAAATCTTAAAGTTGGTGAAGCATTTGTGATTTATGGTAAAACTGTTGAAGATGTTTATTTACCATACAGTCGTGCTAAAAAAATGGGAATGAAATTCATCACAAAATCGAATTATCGTTTGGGTGAGAAAAAAGGTCTTTTGATAACAAGAGTTTCTTAATCTTTTTATAATGGGGGAGTTGCGATACTCTATGCGAGCAGTTAGTCAGATGCCGGGTGTTAAAACCTTAAAAATGGATCGTGCAGTTAGTCTCATATGGCAGAGTCCGCTCATTCTTAAACAACAGCGACTATCGGGAGATAGCCAACGTGCCCCTTATAATCTTGGATTAAAATGAATAAAGCACAAAAAGAAGTTTTACTAATCGCACAAGAAGAATGTGCCGAAGTGACACAAGCCATTTCAAAGATTTTTCGTTTTGGTATCGATGGTTCACACAATGAACGAACTAACCGAGAACGATTAACTGAAGAACTTGGTGATTTGCATTGTATGATTGAATTGATGGTTGAATCTGGTATGGTTGACCGAAAAGAATTATTAAATGCATCTGGTCTTAAAAGACATAAGTTAATTAAGTGGTCAAATATTTTTGAAAGTGAAGAGGTGGTTTGAAATGGCTTCATCGGTTAAGATGTTGGGTGTTGGCATGGCAGTAATGCTTTTGGTTTTAAAACCTGAAGTTGGTGCTGCTATTTTAAACAGTTTTGTAACAGGTGCTCAAAATATTGCAGAAGCATTTTCTAATAAAAATGAAACAACCGAAGATGATGTTCTGGAAAAGAATGATGCAACAGCATTAATTCTAGACCAGTTATTGCAAGAGATTAGGTCTTCAAGAGATAAATCTCCTCAGATAATTATTGAAGAGCGTGAAGTTTCTTTATCTTCTAAACAACAATCATATAGTCGTGCATTAGAAGAACAAGATATTTTAGAAAAGAAAGCAATATATCATGGTGATGATCCGATTGTCCGTAGACGATTGAATTTGCCACCAAAGTTGCCATCATTTGAACAATGGAATCCTACAGCAGATATTTTCGATAAAGAATTTAATGCAAAGTTTGGAGTAAGATAATGGAACCTTCTTTATTATTATCGGCACTTGGATTAATTTTTACTCTAAATGCCACTAGTGCGCCTGCTTTCAAGGAACAAAAACTTGAAGGTTCTAAGCTCTGTGAAAATGGATTAATAATTAAAACACTTTATCGTGACCAAAATAAAAGACTATATCTGAAATCAAGGGAAACAGTTTTATCAATGACTGAAAAACCAACGAAAAATACTGTACGCCGTTTTGAAACAGATAATAGTGAAGTGGTCTTTTTACAATTGCCAGAGAAGGCAATGATACTAGATAACAAAAATATGAAACCTATTTTAACCGAATGTAAGGATGTGTGATGTATAATTACCTCAAATATAGTGGCGCATGTGTTATAATAAATCTTAATCCGTTGCATTGGAGTTTGCTTCCTAAAATTAGGAATGAAAGCAACATTGAATGGGGTTCGCCTGAAGAAACATATAGTTTTGTTTTTTTATTCTTAACGATTAGATTTTGGATTGATAACGGAGAATGGTGATGAAATACTGGACAGAATTAAGTAGAATTGAAGATTCTATTATCCGATTGAGTTCGTTGGAAAGTATGTTGCGAGTAATTTCTTGCGGCATTCCACAAACCAATTTAGAAGATGCAGAAAATTCTTTGTGGTATTTACAAGGTAGTGTAGAAGATATTCACCGTCAATTGCGAAGTGATTTTAATACGCTTTGGGAAAATATTCGTGAAGAAAGTTTTGATGAAATGGCCGAGAAAGTTAAGAACAAACACAAAGGCGGCATGAAGAAGAAAAAACAAATGACCGACCGTGAATTACCATGAACATTTTTTACCTAGACCATGATGCAAACACTTGTGCAGAAATGCATAATGACAAGCACGTGGTTAAAATGATACTTGAATATGCACAACTACTCTCAACTGCTCATCGTGTTCTTGACGGGACTATTATCGACCGCCTCAGTCCTTCTGGTCGTAAACAAAAAGCATATGTACTTACCGATAACCGTGAGTCCTCTCTTTACTCTGCTACTCATATCAATCACCCATCGGCAATATGGGTAAGAAAAACACACCAAAACTATATGTGGTTGGCTGAATTGCTTGAAATGTTATGTGGTGAATATACTCATCGGTATGAAAAAACACATAAAGTAGAGCGTGATGGGTTAATGCAACTATTGAAGAATGAATTTCCTAGAAACATTCCAATTGGTGCCTTTACTGCACCAACACCTGCAATGCCTGATGATGTAAAAGTACCAGGTGATTCATTAGCATCTTATCGTAAGTACTATATAAACAACAAGACGCATTTAGCGAATTGGAAAAAACGACCAGTACCGGAGTGGTTTAATGCCAACATATAATTTTATCGATATAGAGACAAATGAGGAATTTGAAGTTGTTATGAAAATAGCAGAGCGTGAGGAGTTTCTAAAAGAGAATCCTCAAGTTCAACCTATAGTAACTGCACCGGCTTTAATTAGTGCTTCTAATCAAAAATTACCTGAAGGGTTTAAAGAAGTTTTATCAAAAGTTGGTGAAGCACATCCAGATAGTAAAGTTGGTCGTGAATATGGTAATAAGTCAAATGTACAAATTAAGGCTCGTGATATCGTTGAGAAGTACCGCAAAAAAATTAGGACTGCATGACATTTAACTTTATAAAATTACCTGAATTAGATTTCGATTTAAAAGCAGAAACAACGGAAGAAGGTAGACGATATGTGACACCAGAAGGACAAAAGTATCCTTCAGTCACTACTGTATTATCTTCTTATAATAAAAAAGCCATATATGAATGGCGACAACGTGTTGGTAACGAAGAAGCAAATAAAATTGCAGGTCGTGCTTCTCGCCGTGGTACACAATTGCACACCTTGTGTGAGAAGTATATTCTTGGTGAATTAACCGAGATGAAAAAACAATCATTGATGCCTTTGGACAAAATGATGTTTGGTCAATTAAGACCAATATTAGATGACCATGTTGGTGATGTATATTGCCTTGAACAGGCATTGTATAGTGATAGTTTAAGATTGGCAGGTCGTGTTGACTTAATTGCGGAGTGGGATGGTGAGTTATCAGTAATTGATTTCAAATCTTCTACAAAGGAAAAGAAAGAAGACAATATTCGTAATTACTTTATGCAATGTTCAGCTTATGCTGAGATGTTTGGAGAGATTACGAACCGACCAATCAATAAGATTGTGGTTGCAATTGCAACCGAGGAAGAAGTAGCACAGATATTTGTGAAAGACAAGACAGATTATTTGCCAGAATTAAAT
>Ga0209085_1001090_pt1 | contig 17557 bp, 13 predicted proteins | sample C_131016_EF_Meta_FD_187310 | JGI IMG/M metagenome (GOLD analysis project Ga0209085, IMG submission 187310) | Freshwater microbial communities from Lake Croche, Canada to study carbon cycling - C_131016_EF_MetaG (SPAdes) (version 2) | ecosystem: Environmental > Aquatic > Freshwater > Lake...
GAAGCTTCCAAGCCTCTTCGATTTGCCCAACAATTTCTTGTCCAAGTTTTGGTAGAACTCTCATGCGACACAAAAATCGCAAAAAACAAACCTTGTGTAAAGTCTATTTCTTAGAGGACTTTGGTATCAGTTCTCGATCTTTGGTGGCGTGGTCTGGACACCTCCGAGCGGTGTCACCGAAATGCCGCTGGATGGATTCGCTGGTGCCGTCTGGCGCGGTCCCTGGAGCCGACGACCGGCCGATCATCTCTACACCTCATGGCAGATCGGCAGCTTCAGCGAGCCTTACGCCCGCAGCATGGAGCAATCGGCGTCCGGCGCCTTCGAATCCGTGCTCAACGCGGGCTATATTTTTCAGATCACCAAGGAATTTTCCGTGCAGCCCGACATTCAATACATCATCCAACCCGGCGGATTTGGCCAATCTGGCAACGCGCTCGTGCTGGGGTTGCAGGTCACGATCGATTTATGAGCTATTGCTCCGCCGTCTAATTCCTCGCAGCGCCGAGGAGGACTTGCGTGCCGTCGAGTTGCATATCGTTGATTTTTTCCAGCGGGACTTTGACCACGCTTTTGATCGGCGTGAGTTTGTCGATCTCGAACTTGGCGTAGTTCAGCGCGCCGATGGTGCGCAGAAAATAGAGATTGCGGACCTTGTCGTTCATCCAAGTGAAGAGCGTCACTTCACTCGTGGTGCTGCCTGGCGCTCCTCCTTCGGCCGAGTAACCCTTGTCTATCGAAAGATCGTATGGACGATCGAAGTTGTTCATGATGTGCCCAAGCGTGATCACGGCGTCCTCAGGAGAATCGGCCTTGCGCACGAATTGCGTGTAGAAGGCCGCTTTGACGAAACGGCCAGCCGAGATTTGCGAGGAGGGCACGCTAGCCAGCGTGTTGCCGCTGTCGGGAGCGCCCACTTTCAGTTGGCCGAACTGGCCGCTGTTCCTGTCCACATTGGTCAGCTGAGCGTAGTTGTTCAGATTCTTCAAATGCCACGGAAACTCCGGGGCATTGGTCACCACGCCCACAGGATTGTCGTGGACATTCATCTTGCCATCCAAAAATTCGATGACGATGCCCTCGCCGGTTTTGTCGAAAAGGATGTAGTGGAAAGGAGCCTCGATATTTCCCACAAGCGGAACTTTCGGAACCCAGACACTGAACGCTCCTCCTTGCAGTGCTTCCTTGACCTCCGCGACGGATTTGAAGTTCCCGAGAAGATAGAGCCCGAGGTCCGTGGTAGCCAAAGCCTCCGAGGCATCGGATCCGGCACCCGCTGGCGATTGCGAGCCGGGCAGTTCGTTGGTGCTGAGCGACAATCCTTGGTTGTTGGCCGATTCCACCATCATGTTGATGCCATTGCCTACGCCGACATCCGCACTCACTCCCAACACGGGATACTTCGTCTCGAAGGACAGGCCGGGCTTTTTCCCCGGCGCCACGGAAACGACCTTGGTTCCTGCCGGGACATACGACATCTCGAAGGGCATTGGGATGGCGTATTCCATCGTCTTTGCGCTGTAAGCATTGCCTTTTTTGTCGGTGATCATCAACGCCGTGCAGGCCGAAGCAGTAGGAAAGGCCAGTGCCGAGGTCAAGATAGCGAGAAGCAAAGCAGAGGAATAATTTTTCATAGAGCGAACGCCCTTATGACAGCTGCCTTGGAAAAACAAAGAAAAAAGCGCGCGCCGTTCAAATGCTAGAGTTTTCGAAGTCTTCTGCGCACCAGCATTTCGAAATTGCCCACATTGAAGCTCGGGAAAACGCGGTCTTTAATCGAATTCCAGAGCTGGGTGTGTTCGAGGGGAAGCAGTTCATGTTGGTTGATCTCCCCACTGAAACCAACCTTACAGAGGCGGCACATGTAACGAGCGATAGCCACCGCCGACACAAGCTCGACATCCTCGGTTGCTTGTTCCGGTTCTTCCACCCAACGGATGACATTTTTGATTTTAGTGGGGATGCTTTTATTTTCTATGAACTCAATGGCCATGCGGCGGGAGGAGATTCCCATGTGGAGTATCTCCGATTCGCCAATCGATACATTATTCTCTTGAGCGTAAATATAAACGGGGACATAGCCAGCTGGTTGCACGCGCAGGAAAAGCAGCTTTCCGATGTCATGAAGCAGAGCACCCAAAAATGCGCTGTCTACGATGTTTAAAAACTCCATCTCTTGGCAGGTGAACTGGGCGATATTGGCCGTGGCGAGCAGGAATCTCAGGTGGCTGGCCCAGTTCGCATCCTCGTTGAGATACATGAAACTCTCGCAGCAGCGTGGAAATCCCTTGGCCACTACGCCAAGCCGCTTTTCCCCGAGAAAGTTTACGCACATGCGGGCGTCCTCAATAAAGGAAGTGAAATCCTTCTTCTTCGCCTGACGCACCGCATTGGCATTTTGGAGCATCTGGAAGGCCAGCCCTGGATCGTGTTCTGCCAAATCCATTAGGGGATGCATCGAAATGACCATCCCTCCGGTCGCAAGTGTAAAGGCTGCCGCCGCCGATCCGACCACCGGACAGCCTTTTAGCCCCGCGACTTCTCTTCGCAGTTTCGCCTCGGTAACCACTGGGAACGTTTTGCTGTCGATCATCTTGTTCCAATGTTCGATACTTGCCGCCTCCCGCTTGGCATCCTCCGAGTCCTTTTCGCCCTTTCTCAGGAAGCCATTCGGAACCCGCTCGCCCATCTTGCGCACGCCCTCGCTAGCGGTTTTACTCCACTGGGAAATGTCGATTTCGCCGGCGCGCTTCTTGATACTGTCCATCGAACGCTGCTCCGCAAGGGCCTGCACCGCCTGTTTCATTTGCGGTGATTGGAGAATGACTCGCTTAAAAGCGTCCTTCTCTATGCGCATCATGCGGGTGTCAGCTTGAGCGATGATCGTCGCACTGCGCGGCGCGTTCTTGATCAAGGCCATCTCTCCAACAATGTCTCCATCCCCGATCTCACCGATTTTTTTCGGCTCCGGATCATCCTCCATCGCGATGTAAATCCCGAGACTCCCTTGATCGATCAGATACATCGCATCTCCGTCATCGCCCTGCTTGAAAAGGGTGGCACCATCTTCGATTTCGTAATCCCGCAGGTGGGGAATAATCGCATGCATCTCGTGCGGGGGCAAAGAGCGAAGCACTGCGTTTTGGGCCAGTCGATCCAGCACGGCACTCGCCTGCTTGCCTTTCCTATCCAGCTTGTAGATATCCGCCCGGTAACCGCAGAGAAGCGCGTAATACCCGAGATAGGCTGCAAACTCCTTGAATTCGTCCCAGTCGGATTCCTTCGCGAAAGAAGCCAAAAACTTCAGATACTCCTCCAGGCCTGGCACGGCCGCCTCCCGAATCTTTCCGCGAAGCTCAGAGATTTCCGAGAGAATCTTCTCTTTTTCTGCCTCCGCGAGTTCGATGTTCACATCCTTGTAGGTTTGCGCAGCGGATTGGATGATGGGCGCGACTTCGTCCAAAACGGCCCCGCGTTCATCCAACGAGCGGCCTGTGCGCCGGCAAAATGCGTCATCTGGCTCAAAAAAAGACCAATACCATGCCTTCCCATTGAGCTTTGCGACTTCGTCCTCGATCGACTCTTGCAGATAAGGTTTCCGATGAAAGCTTTGCACGCCTAGGTCGTAGGCTTCTTGGATTTCTGCTTGCGTCGTTCTGGCCGCATAAAAGACGACTGGCACATGGCGAAAGAAATAGTCGTCTCGGAGGGTCCTGAGAAAGCCCAGTCCGGTGGAGTCTCGGAGCTTCAGTTCGATAAAAATCAAATCCACCAGGATATTCTCGCGAAGAAAAACCATCGCTTCGTGAGCACTCGAAACGGAGGCGCTCCGGTGGTCATCGCGGGCCAAAAATCCCTTCAGCGCCAAAAAGGCGTTGTCATCAGGATCAACTAATAAAATGTTGGCCATGTTTAGACATAAAAAACAATCCTCTTACCCTTTGTTTTTATGACTGGGAGCACATCAAAAAACCCTGTTACCGCCAAAAGGCGATCATTATGGGACTGAATAGAAATCATCCTTCATTGTTAGATGTGAATTGCAAACTTATTTTGCCATTTTTTAAAGTTACAATTTCGTAACAGAGGCTCGCTTCGCCAGTTCGCCCTTGGGCTTTGCTATCGCGGCCAGAAGATGGCCGCTACGCACCTATTTGCGTCATTTTTGAAGGTGAAAGCCCTTGATTTTACGCCTCGCCGATTTCCGCACGGAGAGCGTTGGCGATGCGGTCGGCGTGGGTGTCGATGAGCTCTTGTTCGCGGCCTTCGATGAGGAGGCGGACTTTGGGTTCGGTGCCCGAGTAGCGGAGTAGGACGCGGCCTTTGCCATGGAGTGCGGACACCGCTTCGGCGAGGAGGGTTTGGATTTGCGGTAGGGTTTCGAGCGGCGGCTTGTCTTTGACGCGAAGGTTGCGCTGGGCTTGGGGATATTTTTTGAGAACTTTTTTGAGTTCGCTGAGCGGCTTGCCGGTTTCGATCATGACGCGCAGGATCTGGAGCGCGCTAACGATGCCGTCGCCCGTAGTGGCGTAGTCGCGGAAGATCATATGTCCGCTTTGCTCGCCGCCAACATTGTGACCATCGCGGAGCATGGCTTCGATGACATAGCGGTCGCCAACTTTGGTGCGGAGGATTTTTCCACCGTGGGCTTCGAGGGTTTCATCGAGGCCAAAATTACTCATGATGGTGGAAACCAATGTGCCGCCTTCGAGGCAGTCGCGCTGGAGGTAATCCACCGCCGCGATCGCCATGATCTCGTCGCCATCGACCAACTCGCCATTTTCGTCACAGAGTAGGACACGGTCCGCATCGCCATCGTGGGTAATGCCAATGTGCGCCTTACACTCGCGCGTGAGCTTTTGGATTTGCTCGGGATGGGTGCTGCCGCAGTGGGTGTTGATGTTTGTGCCGTTCGGATGGTTGTTAATGACGACCAGGTCGGCGCCGAGTTCGCGCAGGATGCAGGGGCTGGTCTTGTAAGCGGCGCCGTTTGCGCAATCCAGCGCGATGCGGAGCGACTCGAGTGTGAGGTGGCGCGGAAAGCTCTGCTTGGCGAATTCGACATAGCGACCTAGAGCGTCGTCGATGCGGAGGGCTTTGCCGATTTTTGTGGCGGTCGGGCGGATGTTTTCGATCTCTCCGCTGAAAACGAGATGCTCGATGCGCGCTTCGATTTCGTCGTCGAGTTTGAATCCGTCGTGCCGGAAAAATTTGATACCGTTGTCCTCGTAGGGATTGTGGGAGGCTGAAAGGACGATTCCGGCATCGGCGCGCAGCGAGCGGGTGATGTAGGCCACGCCTGGCGTTGGCAGTGGACCGATGAGGAGGGCGTCCGCGCCGAGCGAGGTCAGGCCGGCGACGATGGCATTTTCCAGCATGTAGCCGGAGAGGCGGGTGTCCTTGCCGATGACGACTCTCAAGCGGCCGCTGTGCGAGGAGGCGCGGGCTTCAGCAAAAACATGGGCGGCAGCGCGGCCGAGTTTCAGCGCGGTCTCGGCTGTGACGGGTTCGATATTTGCGACGCCACGAATGCCGTCGGTTCCGAAAAGTTTGCGATTATTGCTCATTTTGTGATGTGGATGCCGGGTTACCGAACTTGGGCGGTGGAGGGCTTCAGGAGTTCAAGTCGGACGGGATTCCGACTGACGTTCTGCTTGATGAGAAACCAAAGGGCGAAGGCTAGAAGAAGGCTTGTGAGTTTGATTTTCCAATTGTTGAGAAGGATCGCTTTCATACTTTTCGTCTAAAAGAAGCTGGCTGAGCCGCTGGCGGAATTTTTCCACGCTCAAATTTCGTTCGATTTTGCCGCCATGACAAATCGAAACCTGACCGGTCTCCTCAGAAACAACGAGCGAAACCGCATCCGATTCGTCACCCAGACCAAGCCCAGCGCGGTGGCGCAGGCCGAGGTTCCGGTCGAGATCTTCGCGCTGGGAGAGGGGAAAAATACACGCCGCCGCCACGATGCGGTCACCGCTCACGATCATGCCGCCATCGTGCAGAACGGTCTTGGGGTGAAATATGGTGAGGGCGAGTTCTTTTGAAAACTTTGCATCCAGTGCGACGCCGGTTTCTACGATGGTTTTGAGGCTGATTTCGCGCTGGATGGCGATCAGGGCGCCGAATCCTTTGCTGGAAAGTTCGAAGACGGCATCCGTGATGAGCTCAATGGTCTCGGACTCCTGAGAGGCCGAAGTAAAAAAACGGTGGCTGCCGAGTTCCGTGAGCGCGCGACGCAATTCGGGCTGGAAAATGACGACCAGCGCAATGGCCAAGAATACAGAAATGCTCCGCAAAAGCCAGCCGATGACTTCAAGGTTTAACAACTGTGACACCAGCGTGAGCGTGAGAAAAACAAGGGCCAGACCGAGTAGAATCCTAGCCCCGTGGGTTCCTCGCAGGTAGAGGTAAATGTAGTAGATAACCGCAGCGAGAATCACGATCTCGATGCCTGAGGTCCACTGCTCCTGCAAAAAAGCCACGGCCTGCTCAAACATCGCCCAATATCGCTTCGGTCATCCGAAGCGCCTCCGTGTGGGGTTTGACATCATGGACTCGCAGGATGCGGGCACCGCGCTCGCGGCAGAGCGAGGTGAGAGCGACGCCTGGCCAGAATCGGTCATCCATCGCAGATGATCCCGCAAGCCAGCCGAGAAAGGATTTGCGGGAGACTCCGACGAGGAGCGGACGCCCAAACTCAAGGAAAGCCGAAAGCTCCGCCAGCAGCCTGCGATTGTGCTCGGGCGTTTTTCCAAATCCAATTCCTGGGTCGAGTGCGATGCGCATCGGTTCAATGCCGCACGCTACCGAGCGCGCGAGGGCCTGTCGAAAAAAATTCCCCACTTCTTCGACGACATCATCGTAAGTCGGCGCGACTTGCATCGTGCGGGGCTCGCCCTGCATGTGCATGATGACGATTCCTGCCTTTGACGCCGCCGCGAGCGCCGCCATATCGGGATCCCCACGCAGACCGGTGACATCGTTGATGATGTCCGCTCCGGCATCCAACGCCCCCCGGGCCACAGCAGCCTTGGAGGTGTCGATGGAAAGCAGAACCTGACTTTCCCGTCGCAGGGCTTGAATGATCGGCAGCACGCGCCGGATTTCCTCATCCGCTTCGACGCTCTGTGCGCCGGGACGCGTGGACTCGCCGCCGATATCAAGGATTTCAGCGCCCTCGGCCACCATTTGCAGACCGTGTGCCAAGGCGGCTTGAGGATCCAAAAACGAACCACCATCCGAGAAGGAATCCGGCGTGGCGTTGATGATGCCCATCACCCGTGCGCGCCGCGAGAGGTCGATTTCGCGATCGCGGATTTTCCAGATCACTTTTTGAGGCGGATGGAAGCGGAGCGGCCGTGGGCGTCGAGGCCCTCGATGGCGCTGAAGGTTTCTATATGGGGCAGGGAGGCGCGCAGAGAGGCCTCGTCGAACATGACGACGCTTGTGCGGCGCTGGAACTGGTCCGCTGTGAGGCCGGCGAAGGACCGGCCAGCCCCGCCCGTAGGAAGCTCGTGACTCGGCCCCGCCAAAAAGTCTCCTCCGACTACCGGCGACAAGCCACCGAGAAAGATCGCCCCCGAGGTGCGGAGTTGGAGTGCGATTTCGCCCGGCGCTTCGGTGGCGATGGCGACATGCTCTGAGGCGTATTCATTCGCAATCCGAATGGCAGCCTCCATGTCCTCGACAAGAATGAGCTTGGTGTTTTTGAGCGCCTTGGCGAGTTCGGCGGGACGCTTCGAAAGCTTCGTCTGTTGCTCAACGGCCTTTTCCACGCCGGTGAGAATTTTTTCAGAATCCGTGACCAGAATCGCCTGGCTGCCGTGGCCATGCTCGGCCTGCGCCAAAAGATCGGCGGCGACCCAATCGGGCTTGGCTGACTTGTCGGCGATCACAAGCACCTCGCTTGGGCCGGGCAAGAGGTCGATGGCCACTTTGCCGAAGACCTGGCGCTTGGCTTCGACGACATACGAATTGCCAGGGCCGAAAATTTTCTGCACGGGAAGAATCGTCTTCGTGCCATGCGCCAGCGCAGCGATGGCTTGAGCTCCGCCGACGCGATAAATCTCGGTCGCGCCGCAGCGGGAAAGGGCTGCCAGCAAGGCAGGATGAACCGTTCCATCAGGCCCGGAGGGAGTCACCGCGACGATCTCCGGCACGCCAGCAGCCTCGGCAAGCGTGCAGGTCATCACAGCGGTGGACACCAGCGGCGCCGTGCCACCGGGAATGTATATGCCGACTCGTTGGAAGGGGTCGAATCGTTCACCGGTAATCGCTCCCTGCCGGTTTTTCATAAACCAGCTCTTGCGCAGGCTGCGCTTGGCAAACGCTCTCACATTCGAGCGCGCGGCGTCGATCGCCTTGCGTGTTTCCGCCGGAAGTGAATTACAAGCCTCGGAAATCTCCAAGGGAGTAACGGGGATTTGGTATGGCGCGATATCAGGGCCGCCGAATTTCTTCGTGTAACGGAGCAGCGCTTCGTCGCCTTCCGTGGCTACCGCAGCGAGGATTTCCTCCACGGTCGCGCGAACAGCGGGATCCGCTTCGTAGGAGCGTTTCAGCGATTCGATGCCGCGCCGGTAGGCTTTGTCTTTCGGACGGAGAATTTGCACTGGGCGCCGGTTATTTGATGTAAGCCAAGACGAAAGCCGTGATGAAAATATTCACCAAGGCCAGCTCGAAGAAAAAATACCAACCGAGTTTCATCAACTGGTCGTAGCGGAAACGGGGAACAGTCCAACGCACCCAGATGAAGAGCACCAAGAGCGCGCTCACCTTGGCAAAAAATACGCCGATGTTGATGAGACCGAAGAGGACGCCTGGCAGACCCGGCATCGAGCCATCGGGGATCATCGGCAGGCTCCAGCCACCCAGAAAGAGTGTCACGATCACGCCCGAGCCCGCGATCATTGCCGCGTATTCACCCAAGAAGAAGAGTGCGAAACCCATGCCGGAATACTCGGTGTGGTAGCCGCCGACGAGTTCCTGCTCGGCCTCGGGAAGATCGAACGGCGCGCGGTTGGTCTCCGCAAACATCGCGATCAGGAAAATGATGAACGAAATCAACATCGGGATCCAGATGAGCAGGCGGGACAAGGAAAAGCCGTTCACGAAGGTGTCCAACACCGCCTTGAAATCACCCGAGAGCAGCACTTCCCAAGTGAGGCCCTTAGCCCAAAAGGGGGCAACCATCCAGCCGTTTTCGCGCTGCCAGTTCACGATGTCGGGCATGTTCAGAGTGCCGCAGAGCATAAAAACCGGGATCACTGAGAGCCCGAGCGCCAGCTCGTAGGAGATCATCTGCGAAGTGGAGCGGATGCCGCCGAGGAAGGGATATTTCGAGTTCGAGGCCCAGCCCGCGAGCACGATGCCGTAAACACCCAGCGAGGAAACGGCGAAGACATAAAGGACGCCGATATTAATATCCGCAATCACCATCGGAACTCCAAATAGCGAGCTTCCAAAGGGCAATACCGCCAACACCAGAATCGCAGGCACCATCGCCAGCTTCGGCGCGATGTAGTAGTAAAATTTGTTCACCTCGTGGGGGATGAAATTTTCCTTCAAGAGAAGCTTCAGTGCATCGGCGATCGGCTGGCCAAGGCCGAGAATCCGGATCTTCGTGAAGGGTATCCCCGTGCGATTCGGTCCCACGCGATCCTGAATCCAAGCGCAGATTTTACGCTCGGCATAAACCGTGTAGGAAACCAAACCCAGAATCAGGCCAAGCAGGCCAAGCGTTTTCGCCAGAGAAGTCCAGACAAGAAACGGCTCCGGCTTCATGAGAAAATTCAGAATCTCCATAAATTAATGTCAGGGTTTTGATTTACCCAGATCGAACCCGCCTGTCGAGCGGCAAGGCGAAAAAGTCGGCGCCTGAGAGGCTTGTTTTTTTAAGCAGAATACAGAGCATGTCGGCTCGCCGACTCATGACAGCCACTCCATTTTCTCTCACTGATGAGCAACGCAAAAGAATCGATGCTGGGCTGCGCTCCTTCAGTGCTAAGGACATCAAAAAAGGCCAAGCCCTGTTTAGGCGCGGCGATGTGAGTGATCTCATCTGGGACGAGACCGGCCAAAAGATTTCGGCCCGAGTCTACGGGGGGTCGCCTTACACGATTGAGGTCTTTTTTCAAAACGAGCAACTCCTGCTGAACTGCAACTGCCCGGTCCGTGGACTTTGCAAGCATCTGGCCGCCACATTACTGAAGATTCAGCAAACACGATCGAACGGGGAGACCTCGCCTCTGGCGGTCGGTTCGGATACGATCTACGCAGCTGTCGCCAGTAAACTCCCAGCCAAGTTACCCCCGTCGGTTCAGCGGTTTTTAAGAAATGCGGAGGTGTGGTGGACCAAGAAATTATCCCACATCAATCTAAGCGATCTCCGGAACGCTGTGGGCGACGCATCGTTCTGGCGCATGGGCGATATTGAGATTTTTCCTCTGGAAACCCCACCGGCCAATGCGGCGGAGTATTTTGCCTGTCTGGCAGCCGCCTGCAAATCCCATCAACTCAAGCTGCCCGAACCCCTCTCACAGGCCGTTGACAGCACTCTCTGGGCTCGGATGGAAGCAGGCTTGAAGCGCGCGCAAGATGTGAAAAAATGGAAGAGTATTTTCGACAATTGGGATGACTCCGACGCTGGAGCGGTCCCGCCGGATGTGGACTTCCGTCTCATGCTCCTGCCCGACTCGGCAGTCATCCAAGCCCGCGAGCACGGCAGCACGCAGTTTGGCAAAACCACGATGAAATTCGTCAGCCAATTCATCGAGAAATCTTATCAATCACGAGCTCCCCTGCTCGGTCTCGGATCCAGCCTCGTTCTTCATGCGGGGAAGGATGACTACGGGACTATATCGAAACTGGAAATCCGCGCCATGCGTCCTAGTCTCTCCAAAAGCCTGACCCAACTCAGCACGAGCAGAGAATTTTTTCATAAACATGTCGTGGGAGACGAGGGCCAGCCGATCCGTTTTTTCGATGAGCCCCTGCGCTGGGAATTGCGAAAAGCCGGAGGCGCGGCGGATCATTACGAGCTTCTGCTCCAGGACGCATTGGGCAGTATACCTCCGCCGCCTGTCGCGATCCTCGCCGGCAAGCCCCTCCAATATGTGACAAGCCAAGCGGTCTACCCGATCGCCGTTTGGCCTTTTGGAGAGGAGAGCCCGCAGTGGCCGCTTGCGATTCCCGTGCAAGCCATGGAGTCTCGACAGGGCATGGGCGCACTCGCCGCGCTTGGCATTCCCGTGCCTGCGCACATGGAGGAAAAAGTGCAGCGCATCACCGCAGCGATTCATGTCCAGTGCAGGATTTTCCGCTACCATGGAGGCACGGCAGATTTTTTCCAACTTAATGCCCAGACGGATTTCCAAGGCTACGAAAAACCCTTGGTCTGGAGTGGGACGAATTGGTGGGATCGCAACTCGTGGGACTTCGACGCCAAGCCGAGCGACGGCTTGCTGATCCAGTTCGACAAGTCCGCCATGGGACCCGCCGCCGAGTGGCTTCGCTCGATTCCGCTCAAGCAAGCCATGCATTCCAATCAACAAATCTGGCATGAGCAGCGCGTCGTCGGCAAGGACTGGCCGGATCAGTTCATCGCATGGATCGACCGCAGACCTGCGGGCTGCATCGTAAAGCTTGACCCCCAGCTCGCGAGCCTGCGCGACGGCAAAGTTGCTGGCCATGTCCAGATCGACATCGAGGATTCGAAAGACGAGATCGATTGGTTTGATCTCAGCGTGGCCTTGCATGTGAACGACAGCACGCTCACCCAGGATGAGATCAACCTCCTCCTCAAAGCCAAGGGCAAATGGGTGCGCCTCGAAGGCAAAGGTTGGCGGAAACTCGAATACCAACTCACTGAAGAACAACTCAAGGAACTCGCCGACCTCGGTCTCTCGGTGAACGACTTCAGCCAGGAAAAACAACGCCTGCACGCACTGCAACTTGCCGGCCTCACCAAAAAAACCACCTCGCTTCTCGGCGCCGAGCGCATCGCCCAGGTCCGCCGCCGCGTGGATGAAATCCAGACGCGCGTCACCCCACCGGCACCAGACGCCATCACTGCCACACTCCGCCCCTATCAACTCGACGGCTTCCACTTTCTCGCCTACCTCACGGCAAACAATTTCGGCGGCGTGCTGGCCGATGACATGGGCCTTGGGAAAACCCTGCAGGCCCTCTCCTGGATCGCTTGGCTGCGGAAGGAGGGAAAAATTTCCACTCCTGTCCTCGTCGTCTGCCCGAAATCAGTCCAAGACAACTGGGCCAACGAATGCCGCAAATTCTTTCCAGAACTCAAAGTCGATGTCTGGAATCGCTCCTCGGCTGGAAAAACCGGCCTCGACGGGTCGGTGGACCTGCTGGTGATCCACTATCCCCAACTCCGCTTGCACGAGCAGGCCCTGCGCGCAGTCTCATGGGGCGCGGTGATTCTCGACGAAGCCCAAGCCATCAAAAATCCCACCTCACAAAACGCCAAAGCCGCCTGCGCCCTGCCCTCAAAATACCGCCTCGCGCTGAGCGGAACGCCTATCGAGAACCGCCTGCTCGATCTCTGGTCGATCTTCGCCTTTGCCATGCCAGGCGCGCTTGGAAATCGCACGGCCTTCACCAAGCAATTCGACAAAAAAGACGATCCCTTCGCACGCCGCCGCCTCGCCGCGCGCACTCGGCCGTTCCTGCTGCGCCGCACAAAAAATGAAGTCGCCCGCGACTTGCCCGACCGCGTGGAAGAGGATCTCGTCGTGGAATTCGAAGGCGTGCAATCCACCCTCTACAAGGCCGAGATCAAGCGCGCCCGCGCCCAGTTGCTCAAAATCGAAACCTCGAAGCAGCTCGATAAATTGAGGTTCAACATCCTCACCAGTCTCCTGCGCCTGCGCCAGATTTGTTGCCATCCGCGCCTGCTCGGACTCGAGGATTCCAAGAAAAAGAAATCCACCAACAACGCCGAGGATAGTGCCAAACTTTCCGCTCTCCTTGAACTCCTCGAGCCCCTCATGGAAGAGGGGCAAAAGGTTCTCGTTTTCTCCCAGTTCGTCGAAATGCTCGAAATCATCGAGTCCGAGATCACAGCCAGAGAGTGGAAGACATTCAAACTCACCGGCTCCACCGACGACCGCGGCCCGCTCGTGGATTCCTCCCAGAAACACGAAGGCTCCGCCGTTTTTCTCATCAGCCTCAAAGCCGGCGGCTCCGGCCTTAACCTCACCGCCGCCAGCTATGTCGTGCTCTTCGATCCGTGGTGGAACCCGGCCGTCGAAGCCCAGGCGATCGACCGCACCCACCGTATCGGCCAGAAACAAACCGTCTTCGCCTACCGACTCATCATCAAAGGCACGATCGAGGAAAAAATCCGTCTCCTCCAAAAGAAAAAAGGCGCCCTCGCCAACGACATTCTCGGAGAAGAAAACTTCGCCCGAGCCCTCACGCTCGACGATTTCAACTTCCTCTTCAGCGACTCGGGAGAGGAATAGCCGCGTCGCCCCTATTTGTCGCAACGCCACGGAAGGTGAAAGCCCCGTAGCATGACCTGCACCTGCTCGGGATGTTTGCGTCAAACTTATGATTATACATTCCACAAAAAACCGAGCTTTTACGCTCGCCGCACTACTCTGCGCAGGTCTTCTTGCATTTGCCTCGCTGAATTATTCCGCCGCAGCCCAAGCGTTGCCCACACCTACCGGGCCATCGGTTCTCATCCTCTACGACAACGACGCGCCCTACGGTTGGCTGGGGTCGATCTACACGCTCAAGCTCAAAAATCTCCTCGCCCACTTTGATGCGCGGGTCGTTTCCAAGCCGCTTGCGGATTATCAAAAAAACGATCTGGCCACCTACGATGCCACATTTTATCTCGGCTCGGTCTGGCGCTCCAGAGCGATGCCGGGGACCATGACTGCAGACTTGGATGCGAACACCAAGCCGTTCGTGTGGGTGGGCGCTAACCTATGGTGCTACGCCTGGGACATGGCGACATACGCTTGGAGACAGAATTTCAATACGCGCTACGGAATCCAAGTGGCTTACTATTCCGGAGAAAACCATCCGAAGGTTCTCTACAAGAATACTGAGCTGAAAAAAGACATCTTCGATCCCGGCGTGACCCGTCTCGTAGTCACGGATGCCAGCAAGGTCGCAGTGTGGGCGGAGTGCCTCGACTCGGGTGGACAGAAGTGGCCATACATCACCCAGAGCGGAAATTTCTGGTTCGTGGCCGATATGCCCATCGTTTCAACAAGTTTTGAAAACCGCTCGCTGGCGTTTGAAGATCTTTTGCACGATATGCTCGGGATTTTTCACCAGGAAAAACACCGCGCCTATTTCCGCATCGAGGATGTCGGGCCGGATTGCGATCTTGCCGTTCTCCGCAAAATACGAGCGGCGGTTACTCCTCTCAATGTCCCATTTACTATCGCCCTGATTCCCGAATACCGAGACTGGGCGGGCGTCTATAACCAAGGCAAAAGCGACGCCATCAGCATCGCCGCAGGCTCTCCTTTCACTGCCGAAATCAAACTCTGGCTCGGTGCAGGCGGACAGGTTCTGCAACACGGCACCACCCACCAAATGGACGGTGTGCAAAATCCCTACTCCGGCGTGAGCGCGGAGGACTACGAGTTTTACCGAGTCACAGCCGATGCCTCCGGTAACATAACGCTCATCGGTCCCGCCCCGGGAGACTCCGATGCGTGGGCACGCGAGCGCGTAACGCGCGGCATGAAGCTGCTTGAAAATGCAGGTCTCAAGCCAACGGGTTGGCTCACGCCCCACTACTTGGCCTCGGCGGTGGATTACCGAGTCTTCGCGAGCCTTTTTCCCTTCGCCTGCGATCGTGCGATTTTTTATTTCCCAGATGGCTTGGGCAATATGCAAGCCACAGAGTTGAACGCGCCTTTCATCTACCGCGACAGCTACGGACTCAAGCGCATCCCGGAAACGGTCGGCTACATTGATCCTTGGGGATGGTATGAAATCCAAGCCCCGACGCTCCCGCAAGACATCATCCGACGAGCCAAGGCGCTCAAAGTCGTCCGCGACGGCTGGGCCGGATTCTACTTCCATTGGTATATTGACCCAGCCTACCTCATCGAGACCGTGAAAGGCCTCCAAGGCTTGGGCTATGACTTCGTCCCGCTGACAGGCGAACTTAATTAAACTCACTGCAGCAAATTGCCGTCGCCGTCCATCTTGGCGGCGGCGGCGATTTGCTCTGGCCCGCGCTTTTACTCTCGATCCTAATCGAGATGGTTTGCAATGCTCAGGCTGCTTTTTCGAAATACTATCCGATGAAATCCATCCTATTCCTTCTCGCCGCGATCTGCGTATTTCCCTGCCTCGCCGCCCCATTTGATCAGACTCTTGAGGCGGGTGGTTTTTCTGTCCACATCACCTCTCCAAACATACCTGGTAAAAACACCATCACACTTCTGCCGACCGGTCTGAAATCTATGAATTCTCCCTTGGCGCTAGAAGTCGAGGAGTTGATCGTCCGGGCCTTCCTCGAAGATGCAGATGGCGACAACTCCCCCGAGCTTTTCCTGATTTTGACGAATCCTGGAAGTGGCTCCTACGGGAAGGCTCTCTCATACTCCACAAACGGCAAAAAAGCCCTCACCCCGATCGTGATCGACGAGCCAGATCCAAAACACCTCGAGGGCTACATGGGGCATGATGAATTCACCGTGATGGAAAATACATTGGTCCGACGCTTCCCCATTTACGAAAAAGGCGACACCAACGCCTCACCCACTGGGGGATGGAGGCAGTTCCAATACAAGCTAAAGCCCGGCGAGGCGGCTTGGCATTTTCGCATCGACCGCATCGAGACATTCTAAAAAAAGTCCGCTCTCTCCATGGCAAGCCCGACAAATCGTTTTCTTCGCATAGCCACCGTGCTGATCCTCGCCCTCACGGGTGGCTGCTCGCGGAGCATTTCATCCGCAAACTTGGAAAAAAATACCCGAGCCACGCGCGGCAACATGGCCCCGGCATCCTTGGCTGGCTGCCAGTTGAAGTATAGCGACAACCATGGCCGCAATATTTACACATTCTTTCCAGACGGTCGTTACCGCTTCGCCTGGCTCTCACAAAATGAATCGCTCGCCGATAGCCGCGAGGGGCGATTCCATTATTCCGCCACGAAAACAAACGAGGCTCTGATCCGCTTTGAGAACGAGCCGCAAATCACGCTGCGATTCACCGAGCCCGGCTTGGCGACGGGAACGATCCAAGGTGATTTGCGCATCTATGAATTTCATATAGTCCCCTGTGATGCCGAGTGACCCTCCAGTGAAAAGCGATTGCCAGATTTCGCCAGATTTCCGCGCTGGACTCTTGTGGCTTGTTCTTCTGCTCATCGTTATTGCACCGCTCCATCAGGCCCGAGCCCTGAATCTCTTTCCGCATCGCGACCGGCCCAAGCCAGCAATCACTCCTGCAGAAAAGACAAGCCCAGCGAACCGCGCCCGGCGCTTGCAACAGGAGGTGATGGATTTTTCCGACCGGTTCGTTATGGGCACCTGGCAAGCGCTGGATGAATACCTGCGCAGCGAGTCGGATCCCCGGAAGCGGCTGGCGGCTGAGACGCTCAAAACCAGTCTGGCCTCATCCTCGATGGAGATCGCCGCAGGCAGTGATCCAGCCGCCGATCTTCTCGACATGTATGTCTTCACGAAACTGAGCGGTGCCGCGATTCGTCATTACTGGGTGCCGGAGGTTTTTGGCTCAAAAGCGGAGGGGCTCAAAAGCGAATCCGCCCGGCTGCAGCGCGAACTCGACGGAATTTTGTCCGACTTGCTGCCATCCATAAAGCTCGGGGATGTGGACGATGCCATCAAAACTTGGCAACGCACGCATCCTGAAATGATTTATATTACCGACACCCGTTTGCGCGATCTTGCGGAAATGAGATCGCGGGGCGGAGCAAAAGCCGCTGGCGGTTTTCCCATCCTTTCTGATCTGCAAAAAGCGGTCGGCCAGGTGGACGATGCACTCCACTATGGGGAGCGCATGATGTTCTACCTCGGGCGACTTTCGCGCCTTACGACCATGCAAACCGCGCTCACACTCGCACAAGCCGAGGCCTCACCGTCCCTGCTTACGCTCACTGGAAGCGCACGCAAGGCCTCCGATGCTTTTGATCGACTCCCGGCTGATCTCAGCGCGGCGCTCAGTGAAAACTCCGAGGTCGCAGGCAAGCTCCTGCCCGGCATTCAATCCACCATGGCGGATGCACGGGCTACTGCGGAAGCTCTCGAGAGAATTTCAAAACAAAGCGATTCAGCCTCTGCCGCCGAGCCTTGGACTCCGTCCTCCACAGCCACGGCCTTGCGTGAAGCACAGTCCGCCGCCCGCGAAATCCGAACCGCTGTGGAAACCGCCCGTAATACCAATGTTTGTTAGCTAATAGACTTTATGTCGTGGCGGTAGCGTTTACTTGATCGCGCATCCACTGGTGAACGAGTGAGGCGACTTTGGATGGTTCGCTCCAGCCTCTGGCTACTGCGATCAGGTGATCTTCCAGTTTTTCTAAACTTCCATAAATCCG
>Ga0209085_1001093_pt1 | contig 17515 bp, 12 predicted proteins | sample C_131016_EF_Meta_FD_187310 | JGI IMG/M metagenome (GOLD analysis project Ga0209085, IMG submission 187310) | Freshwater microbial communities from Lake Croche, Canada to study carbon cycling - C_131016_EF_MetaG (SPAdes) (version 2) | ecosystem: Environmental > Aquatic > Freshwater > Lake...
TTAAATTACTGAGTGCTTGCTTGCTTTCTTTTGGTTTGCTATCGGGGGCTAATGCTCAGCCCTTCCCAGATAAAACCATTCAGTACATCATTCCCTTTCCTGCTGCCGGTGAGTCTGATTTAGTAGCGCGTTACCAAGCTGATATCTCTGCCAGAAAGTTTAATCAGCCAATGGTGGTGATGAATCGTGCTGGTGCTGGCGGTGCTTTGGTATGGAGTGCTCTCAATACCTATCCCGCTGACGGTACTACCGTAGTGGGTGTCAATATTCCCCACACGATCTTGCAACCTTTACAAGAAGGTATTCAGTACAAGACTGAAGACATTAATGCGATCTATTACTACCACTTCACTCCAGATGCTTTGATGGTCTCTGCCGATAGCCCTTATAAGACCTATCAAGAATTTATTGCTGCTGCTAAAAAAGATCCTGGCAAGATGACGCTGGCTGGCTCTGCACAGTTCTCTGCAAACCATATGGCGGTAGAGCGCTTAAATAAATTAGCAGGTGTCAAAGTTACTTACGTACCTTTTAAAGGTACTGGTGATTTAATTACTGCCTTGATTGGGATGCACGTGGATGGCGCAATGGGGTATCTGCCATTAGCGATTCAGCAAAAAGGTAAGGTACGTACGCTGGCCATTGCTACTGAGAAACGTAATCCCGCCCTGCCAGATGTGCCAACCTTTAAAGAGCTTGGCTTGAACTGGGTAGACGGCGCTTATCGTGGTGTTGCTGTACCTAAAGCGACTCCACTGGTATTACAACAAAAACTGTCTGATTACTTTGCCAAACTCAATGCTGACCCTGAAACTAAAAAGAAACTGGAAGAGACTGGGTTTGTGATTGTAGATGTTCCGTTGGCAAAAATGCCAGCCTTCATGAAAGAGAAAATTCCGCAAGCGATGGAAGATGCGAAGAATGCAGGAATGATTAAGTAAGGTTAAGCTTTTAACATCACCCCGTTTTACGCATGAAGATTTGCATATCTTCTTGGGAGACGGGTAGGTTTTTTAACTCAGCAACATAAAGATTTGAGCCAGGCAAACGCTCAACCGATCCTGGCGTCAAACGGCCAACGGGTATCAGGTACTCTAGCCAGAGAGATCGCATATGCATGGTAAAAGAACTTAGCGGAACTTTTAGCTCAATAGCACGCTCTGTTAAGTGCTCACATAAAATTCTGGGCTCTTCAATTTTTAACTCAAAGAGGTGTGGCCTTTCAGATTTTGCTTTTTTCTCGAAACGCTCAACATGGTAATCATGATAAGTTCTCGTACCAAAATCAAAAATATTATCGGCAATCGCGCGTGATAACCAATAGGCGTCAGTTGCGCTGTAAGTTTGAGCGAGTGCATCTTGTAATTTGTGTTGGTAGCGCTCTTTACGTTTTTGAGTTTTATGGAGATAAAAAGGGTGCTTCTTCATGTAGCTAGCAACTAAGCCGCCTAGCACTAACAAGCCTCCGATTATTATTCCCTCAGTCATCTCCTAACGCCCTTTTTCTTTTTGGTGAGCCAACCCTTGAAACGCCAAGGGCAAAAAATCCACCTAAGATATCTATTATTAATAGACTACCAAAAAAAGATGTAGCCTTTATGAAATTTTGCACATTTTTTGTGCAAAACTGACCCCACTATATTCAGAATGGGCTAGCAGAATATAAATGCCAGGATGGCCGGGTCGTCTAGAAATGCATTAGAAAGATAAACGCTGGCTCGGAAAAGCCATGCATTTACAGCCTCGATGATTTCAAAAAAATATTCCATGTGGGCAGTTTAACCGCCCAAGTAGTCCAATTTACTAATCACCAAGCCATTGTGACGCAAGATCTTACATGCGGTTATCGCATGTAAGTCAAAGTTGGGAATGATCTATTTTTGCGTTGAGTGGCGCGCTTCTGATTGTGAGTTAGACGTCACTCATAAAGTCACCGCCGCCGCCATCATCCCAAGAATTAGAACCTGCATCATCCCAAGAACTACCATCTCTAACGCCAAAGTTTGGCGCATCTGCTGCAGGGCCGCCTACTTGGTTAAAGTCATTATTCACGTTGCCAGGATTAGCTTGGTTACCGCTACCCATTAAGTGACTAGCCAAAGCTTGACCAGCTACCATGCCGGCACCAAGCGCTGCGCCAGTTGCTAAGCTTCCCATCAAGCCACTTCCTGCACCAGGTGCAGCTGCGCCTGGATAGCCAGGGGCGCCAGGAGGATAGCTACCTGGAGCGCCAGGATAAGGACTATTTGCAGTGGGTGCGTTGTAAACCTGAACTGGTTCTGGACGTTTACGGTTTTTCATGAAGAAGACTACTCCCGCAATCAAGATCGCAATAAGGATCCAAAACAATGGGCTACTCAGAATTGAGCCGACACCGGCGCTCTCTTGTCCCGGTGCATTAGTAGTGCGCAATTGTGTTTGCAATCGTTGTACCGATTCTGCTTGAGCGAATGGCAACCCTGGTGCTAGGTTCTCTGCTCGCGCAAACGCATTTCTAGCGGCGTCTAACTTACCTTCTTTTAAATAGAGTTCAGCAGCAATGTAATGTGCTTTGGCACTATTCGGATGGTTTTGCAATACCTCTTTCATCATGGCGTCAGCTTTAGCTAACTGCCCAGATTGAATGGCTTGAGAAACTTGCGGCAAAGTGGCTTCGGCCATAGCGACGTTGCTTGTGAGCAAGACTGCGCTAGCGCATACGCCAACCATGAACTTCAGTATATTTTGCATTTTCATCATGACTCCTTATGGGGTGTTTCACTGCAATTTTTGATTATCACCAGTTTTGGTATTTTTGCTATTCCCTATTGATATGGGGGCTTTTAGGGATAATTCAAGGGCTAAAAGCCTAGCCAATTTGGTGGATCTTGCCTTCTGCCGAAATTAAGTAAGCCTTATTAGGCTTGTCTTTCCTAATGCGTGTGAGCTCAGTTTGATAGCCCTGTAGCTGCTTGCGGTATTTTTCATACTTCTCGCTGTTAGGCTCTGGGATGGTGAGCTTGTAATCGATGATGGCTAGATGGTCATCCAACTCGACCAAGCGGTCCATGCGGTAACTCTTACCCTCTTCGCTCGCAATATCAAGCTCATTCCAAGCGGTAATCCACTGCCCTGAAGTGAGGTAGCGCTTCAATTCCGGCGCTTCTAATAGCGTGTTGGTTCGAGTAATTAACTTTTGGGCATGCTCTTGATCTACGCCTAGCCAATTTATTATCTCTTGCTCACTTGGCATAGGAGGTTTGGCTGGGTTGTTTGAGTCAGCGATCAAGAACTCAAGTAGCCTATGAAAGTTCGTACCCTCTTCCAGAATTTCTGGATCGGGTTCTTCTTTTGCCTGTTCTAAAGACTTTGCCACTAGCTCCTTCGCTAGCGCTCCACTCTCAATCTTTAAAATTGAGTCTTGATAATCTTTCTTGGCTTGATCCCATACGATCTCAAAGTGATCGATCTTAAATGGCATGCTACCTAACTCTACCTTGACCTCATTCTGAGTCTGGGGGACTTCTTTAAGGTCAACGATATCTAAAATTGGCATTCCTGCAGCTTGGGTTCTGCCATACCAGGAGCGCTCATTAACACCCGTTTTAGTTCTGCTTTGAACACCGCTAAGCCATAAGCCCTGCTTGGCTCTGGTCATTGCAACGTATAGCAAGTTCCAGTTTTCATTCTGACTCACTTCATTCTCTTTTTTGAAAATATCACTGCGCTCACCAGTCAGCGTCTTAGAGGTATATAGAGAGAGATGACTTGGGCTAGCATGCTCTGGAGACCAATCGAGCAGAACGCCTCGATGTGGCGCCCTCCACTCAGTGTGATTGGTATCGAGCATGATGACAAACGGTGACTCCAATCCTTTAGCCCCATGAATCGTCATTAAGCGCACACGCTGATGCCGATCTTCTTCTGACATCTCGCTTTGCTCATCTACCTCACCAATATCTTCATTGGTATCAGCTTCCGCCTCTACATCTCCCTCATCGGGCGTCTCATCATCATCACCACGACGCATTGCATTCATATCATCAATAAAACGACTCAGGCTTGGATAGCGACCACCATCTTGATTTAAGGCGAGCTCTAAAAAGGCATCTAAATTTGCCAAGACTTGTGCACGCGCCAGATTTTGAGCGGCAACGGCATAGCTCACTCGCAAATTACTTTCGTGATAAATCAAATCGAGTAAGTCATGAACTGGCAATGCCTCACCTAAAGCACGCCAATGCTCTAAATACCTTGCTGCCCTCTGAATCTCTTGATCTTGGCTCGCTTGCAAGGCATCCCACCAAGAGCGATAGCCCTCATTGCCACCAGTACTCATACTAAGTACTTGCATCTGCGCTTCAGTAAAGCCAAAGATGGGACTGCGTAGTACCTGAGCCAAGGGCAAATCATGTCTTGGAGAAACTAAGACTGTCAGCAAGGCAATCAAGTCATCAATCTCTAGGGTGTTTAAGAGACCTCCTAAACGTGAGCTGTCATACGCTAGGCCTGCTTCTCGTAAAGCCCTCTCAAATTGCGGCAAATATATACGGCGCTTCACCAATAAGATGAAGTCACTCGCTCTTGCAGCACGCCAATACTCCTTACCATCCTTCTTATCGATTACTTGATGCGTCGCAATCACATGATGAATCAAGCGACTAACTTGATTACCCTCTTCATAGCGCTGTTGCACATCAATCGTTTGACTCGCATCTTTAATAGCATTATCAAAAGCCGTGCCAGTTCGCTCTGGCTGTACCTTCTCCACCCGCTCAATGAGTGGTAGTAAATACGCCACACCTTTTGCTGCATAGTCTTCTGCTGGAAGGCCATCTAGCAAAGGCTTCCAGGCAGTTGTCTGCCTGGTGTATTGATAACTCTCGGGCAAAGCGCCCGCTAAGAACACGTCATTCACTACATTATTAATGGCAGGTGCATTTCTGCGTGTCTTGTTCTGTGACAGAGGTTCGGCATTTAACTTATTCACCAGAAAATCTCGAGCGCTATCAAACAACCTTGGGTCAGCACGGCGGAAACGATAAATCGACTGTTTAGGATCGCCCACAATAAAGATGCTTGGCATAGAACCATCATCGCCATAGCCGTCTAACCAAGAACGTAATATTTGCCATTGCAATGGATTGGTGTCTTGAAACTCATCAATCAGAATATGTTTATACTTCGCATCTAAGCGGGCCTGCAAATACGAAGCATTAGCAGAACTTGTCATTAATTGACTCACGCCAATTTCTAGATCATCAAAGTCGCGTACCCGCATAGCCTCTTTGGCTTTTTCCATATGGCTGAGCATTGCTTCGCTCATAGCAAACCAAGCTGCATTGAGTTCATGCATCAGGTGCTCACTTTGCCAAGCAAATAGCGCTTCATAGGCCAGCACCCAATCATTACGAATGGCAGTAATTTGCGCGGGATCGCCGCCCGTTTTAATAAGGTACTGGAGTATTGCAGCAGAAGTTTTTTCGATATCCGCTAATGGTGTGCGGGCTTGTGTCAAAAAATACGTTTCAAACTGATCGGCAATATCCATGACAGATCCACCGGCAGCATGATGCGCCATCACTTTTTCAAGGTAAGGAGCTTTGCTGATTTGAGTTGGCGTGCCATTACTAAAGCACTTGTAGAGTACCTCTAGATTTTCTTTTGTTGCGGGATGCTGCCAAAATACTTGGAGTGGATTTTCCTGATTTAGGCATGGCAAGACCTGATCTAAATAATCAATCGCTTGAATATTTTTAGAGGCACAAGCCTCTTGGAAAAACGTCCATGCACCTCTTTGCTTAAAGAGGCTGTAATTACCCATCAAGAACTTTTGGGTTTCACTTGCACCAAATTCAGCTAAGAGTACGTCATAGTGTTTTTTGAGATTGTCAGGCAGATCGCCCCACCAGTCTTGCATACACTCTTCTTGCAGGCGCTTGGCGTCTTCTCTCAGATTAAAGCCGGGCTGGACTTCTGCTGATACAGGCGCTGCGCCTAATAAACGCCCAAACCAACCATGGAAGGTATCAATCACGATGGCCTGTGGACTTGATAAGACTTTGATATACAGACCCCGTGCTTGCGGTAGTAAGTTCTTGGCCTCTTCTTTTGTCAGGCCTCGGATATATAACTCATGTATGAGCTTCTCATCATCAGCTACAGAAAATTCTTCTAGCAAGCCATACAGACGATCACGCATTTCTTGTGCGGCTTTACGTGTAAAAGTGAGTGCTAAAATTTCTCGCGGCTTTGCACCAGCTAACAGCAGTCTGATCAGGCGAGCTACTAGTAACCAAGTTTTGCCGCTGCCTGCACAAGCAGAAACAATGACCGATCTTTCGGGATTGCAGGCTAGGGGATAATCGAACTCTTCGCTCACCACATCCCCTTTCTGCAGACGCCTCTAGCTTCGCAGTACTGACATACGCTATCAGGAGCAAATGCTTGCATGGGCTTGCGCGCCCACAAACTATTGAGGTCTTTCTCGATCTGCTCAGAAAACTGAGCCATCACGTCTGATATATCTTCTACTATATGTGCCCGAATATTCTTATCCTCACCTTTATCAAGCTCTGCCTTAAGTGAGACCCACTGCGCCTCTCCTACTATCCGCCCTGGTAGATGGGCTGCAATGGCATTTTCGTTTGCAGCGCGAGCATAGATTAAAAGCTGTGGATCATCCAAGATATTCTCTGCGCGATCGACAATCTTTTTCATCTTCTGATTTTTATAGTCAATCACTGCTGCTGCAGTGCTATCAGATTCATGAATATCAAATCGATCAGCGCGCCCTGCAATACGGATCTCTCTTTGGACACCATCGGGGTCACTCAAGCTTAATGTAAAGCCAATGGGTAGTTCAGCATCGTGATAACGCCAACCATTACTTTCTCTTTTGAGCTGCCAATCAATAAAGCTAGGGATTTGTTTTTGCCAATCTCTCAAGGTTCCCAATACTCGGGCATCTCCAGCAATGAGGCGCTCAAACTCTTTTTCTGAACACTTCATTAAATGATCAACCATCCACTGACGTCGCGCTTCGCTGCCTTGATGTATTGGTGAATGCGACTTCTCTTGTTCAGTCTTGAGCGCTTGGAAAAAGGTCTTGAGCAGTGCATGTAATGTCTGCCCTGCTAAAGAAGCATCAAAGCCCTCTTCAAATTCCTTTGCCTTACGCAGGCCCAATAAGTTGCTGACATAATAGCGATAAGGACAATCGCGTAAAGCCTTATAGGCGCTAGGCGAAACGGTGACTGGAATAGCCAAGTTCTGATCAGGCGTACTGACCGACATCGTAATAGGCTGAGATTTACCCTGATACGTATCTGGCTTCGCATCGACTACTCGCCAGTCTTTTAATTGAGTCTGTAAACGCGCAATCCAAGCTGATGGCCTCAGTGGTTCTCCGCTTTTACTTTTACTCTGCCAAAGTAAATCGACGTTTTTACAGGACACTAACAACTGCGAAAGGTCTCTTGCTTGCTGGATGTACTGCGCAGCAATCGTAGATGACTTCAAGTATCGATTGAGTGTGTCTGAGAAAAATAAGGGCGGCTCAGAAAATGCGGGGAGCTGTTGTTCATCACACCCCACTACAACTACCGCATCAAATTGACGCAGGCGTGTTGAGCTCAGCGGCAAAATACTCAGGGTTGCTTGCGCCTCTTGGCCAGCCTCTTCATAAGATGCTTCTTCGATGACTGTTTTAAGAAGGCTTAACCATTCTGGCAAGCGCATCTTGACGTCTTTATAGATACCGCTACTGAAATCAAATCCTTTTAATACTTTGAGGAGCTGCTTACCTGCGGCATCTTTTTCAAGACGCTGTGCCATACCAGTTTCTTGAAGATTTTTTTGTAAGAGCGCATAGGCGCTAGAGCAATCGACCATTGACTGTTGCCATCCAGCATGTAGACGCCTGACAAAGCTGATGAGATCGATTAAGTGCGCGTTGGGTGAACTGCCATTACTGACAGCGTAACTATTGGCTCGTTCTATCGCCATCATAAAAGTTTCCCAACCAGACTTCGCCTGACTGGCAATCAAAATATCTTCAAGCTGAGCAATAAGGCCATTGCATGCTTCGGGTGATGTATTAAGACTATGAGAAAGATCGAAATATGGGTTTTGCAAAAACTCGAGTAAAGCGCTTGCGCTGGGCCCCTCCTTAGGAGCGCGCATGATTTCTAGCCAGCTATCCAATGCTGCGGCAGTTCTAGTAGTTGATAATTTCCAACCAGTTTCATCACGAATCCGTAATGCACCGCCTAAACGACTGAGTAATGCGCGTGCTCTACGTGCTGCTAATCGATCTTGCGCAACTAGCGCAATATTTTTCTTACCAGCAATCAGATGAGACTCAATCGATTTAGTTGCAGTCCAAGCTAATTCTTCAAAACGTCTTGCTGCCAGTAAGCGCCAATCATCCTGCCGATGAACTTGAATATTGCTCTCGATTTGAGAGTCTTCTTGGGGGTTCGCAACTACGATATGTCCTTCTGTATCCAGCCCACAAAGCGCCTCAGGCCATAAGGCAACGGATTGCCAGGTGAGATCCACACGTACTACCGTTGCAAATTGAGCGTAATCATTTAGATAGCCATCGATTAACTCTTGATCAATCGGCTTTGGATCAGCAGTCTGTACCCAGATTAGTGGACGCACTGTAGTGGAATCTTTTTCTGCATTGGTTTTTGCTAAATGCATCTGCGCGGCCATTGCCAAATGCTTGCGAATGACTGGATCTCCAATGTTTGTTAAGTAACGCCAGAAAGTTAAAAGGACGGCAGACTCTTCATCGACCACCTTACGTGAGAGCCCTACATAGGCTTTAGCAATGGCTTGATCTAAAACCAGCTCTACTTTTTTAAGCCAGGCTTCGGTATCAAGCGTATGGGTTTGTAGCAAGTCATTTAACTCGCTTTGTAATTGCGGAACGACTACTTCTGATAATGAATCGCAGGCGTCAATGACGGCTTGCGCTAATCCCCATGCACCTGCCTCACTCTCTGCCTTAAACCAGCTTTGCAACACTTTGTGTTTACGCAAATTCACAAATACGGAGAGCCATCTCTCTAAATCAGTTTGCTTTTTTGGAAACTTCCATGCGCCTGGCGCTGCTTCTAGCCAATCAGCAAAACTAATAACTTGGGGCAAGAAGGCGATGTTACTTGGCAGATCCTTTGGTCGGTTTTGCTCTAAGGCTGCTCTCACCCCGATCAGTGGTCCAGCAGTACTGAGGACTACTAAGGGGCGTTTTTGGGTTTGTTTCGCACAATCCCAAATACCTTTGGCTAATTCTGTCAGTGCCTGGCTATTGGGCGTAATTGCCCAAGCCTGTGGCTGCTTTTGCATTGAAATAGTTGGAAATGGGTGAAGCATTACAGGGGCTGTTGGATTGGTGTTTTAAGGTTTATTTTGAAACTTATTAGGGAAATCAGGCAGAATGTTCGGCTTATTGCTAATATAAGCTTTGTAACGCCACAATTAAATAACTCACTAAATAAGTCTAAATAAGGAATTTTCATGAGTGCCGGTATTAAATACGTAACTGACGCCTCTTTCGAACAAGACGTCCTCAAGTCTGATAAACCTGTTCTCCTCGACTTCTGGGCTGAATGGTGCGGTCCTTGCAAAATGATTGGTCCAATCCTAGAAGAGCTTTCTGGTGAGTATGGCGATAAGTTGCAAATCGCAAAAATGAATGTGGATGAGAACCAAGGTGTTCCAGCCCAGTTCAATATTCGTGGCATTCCAACCTTAATCCTATTCAAAAATGGCACCGTAGCTGCTCAAAAAGTAGGCGCTTTGGCCAAATCCCAGTTGTCTGCCTTTATTGATAGTCATCTGTAAATAGTCCCACACCACGGGTTCACTAGCTGAGCCTGTGGTTTTTACCTGCTTATTGCACTTGTCAGCCCCGTTTTTTAGTGTAGTATTGCGTTTAACAGTATTTCAGCGCCTCGCCCTTTTTAAAGCAGAGCGCTCATTTCCAGCAATTACCTCCCCCATCTTTTAAGTAAATCTCCCAAATTCTGTTTTTTCACATCTGCTTGATTTCCATCAGCGCAGCGATACCCCAAAACCAATTGATCTAATCCCTTTTTTCTTTATCAACACCAGAGAACCACATGCAATTAACTGAACTCAAAGTCCTCCACGTATCCGCCCTGCTTGAAATGGCAGCTAGCTTGGAGATTGAAAATACCCAACGGATGCGCAAACAAGAATTGATGTTTGCCATTCTGAAGAAGCGCGCTAAAGCCGGTGAAATGGTGTTTGGTGATGGTACTTTGGAGGTATTGCCAGATGGCTTCGGTTTCTTGCGCTCTCCTGAAGCCTCCTACATGGCTTCTCCTGACGATATTTATATCTCTCCTGCACAGATTCGCCGCTTTAACCTCCATACCGGTGACAGCGTTGAAGGTGAAGTGCGAACACCAAAAGATGGTGAGCGTTACTTTGCATTAGTCAAGGTCGACAAGATTAACGGTTTGGCTCCAGAGGCTCTCAAGAACCGCATCATGTTTGAGAACTTAACTCCACTGCACCCCAATCGTACGATTTTGTTAGAGCGCGATATCAAGGCAGAAGAAAATTTAACCGGCCGAATCATCGATATGATTTCTCCAATTGGCTTTGGTCAACGCGGCTTGATTGTGTCTTCACCTAAATCCGGTAAGACAGTGATGATGCAGCACATCGCTCACGCTATCTCCGCTAATAACCCTGATGCAATTTTGATTGTTCTCCTAGTAGATGAGCGCCCTGAAGAAGTGACCGAGATGCAGCGCTCCGTTCGCGGTGAAGTGGTTGCCTCTACTTTCGATGAGCCAGCAGTGCGTCACGTGCAAGTTGCTGAGATGGTGATTGAAAAGGCGAAGCGTTTAGTAGAGATGGGTAAAGATGTCATCATCTTGCTTGACTCTATTACCCGCCTTGCTCGCGCATACAACACGGTGATTCCTTCATCCGGAAAAGTACTTTCTGGTGGTGTGGATGCCAATGCTTTGCAACGTCCAAAACGCTTCTTTGGTGCAGCCCGTAATATTGAAGAAGGTGGTTCATTAACCATCATCGCCACTGCCCTGATTGAAACCGGTAGCCGTATGGATGACCTCATTTATGAAGAGTTCAAAGGCACGGGCAATATGGAAGTTCACCTTGAGCGTCGCTTGGCTGAGCGTCGCGTTTATCCATCGATTAACCTCAATAAGTCTGGCACCCGCCGCGAGGAATTGCTGGTTAAGGCAGAAAACCTCCAGAAAATCTGGGTATTGCGTAAATTGCTGGCCGATATGGACGATATTGAAGCGATGAACTTCATCGTGGATAAGCTCAAATCGACCAAGAACAACAGTGAATTCTTTGACCTGATGCGTCGCGGAGGCTAATTTAGGGGCCTCAGGCTTGCTTTAGCCCCTTTTAGATCCTAAAAGGGTGCTTTGTTGTTGATTTCATGGCATAATTTCGCCTTTGCTGCACCAATCACTGCTTTTAAAAACTGGGAAAGTATTTAGGTTCTTTTAACTTAAACGGCTACCTGCTCATAGGACTCATAATGAAATCTGGCATTCACCCCGAATATCGTGAAATCGTCTTCGTAGACGTTTCTAATAACTTCAGCTTCAAGACTCGCTCCACCATGTCTACCAAAGAGACAATCAAGTGGGAAGATGGCAAGGAATACCCGTTAGCCAAGATCGAGACTTCATCTGAATCACATCCTTTCTACACCGGCACCCAAAAAATTATGGATACCGCTGGTCGTGTTGAGAAATTCCGTCAGAAATTCGGTACTAAAGCTATCGCTAAGGCTACCGGTGATGGCGCTGCTAAAACAGCTGAGAAAAAAGCTGCCGCTGCAGAAGCTAGAGCTGCTGCAAAGCCAGCTAAGAAGAAGGCTTAATTCACTTCAATTCGCAGGGTATGTGAAATACCTGCTCTGCGAGATAATCAAGGCAGCGTTTGCTGCCTTTTTTATTTTTTGTTTTTGCTTAAATAGAGTCCATGGTCAAACTTACCGCCGCTGCCACTAAATCCATTCCACGCATTATTATTTTTGCGCTGACATTGGTTTATGGTTTCGCTGGTCTCTTCTTTCGTGATCCTTGGAAGAATGAAGATGCAGTTGGTTTTGGTGGCATGTGGACCTTGTTTCGCGGCAATTCAATGGATTGGGTTGTTCCGCACATTGCTGGTCGCGATATTTCCTTAGGCGCGCCACTGCCCTACTGGATGGGGGCCACTCTCATTGAATTATTTGGGTCCTGGATTGGCGCTGCCAATGCTGCGCGCTTATATTCTGCCATTTGCTTTTTCTCTGCTGCTTTAGCAATCTGGTATGCCACCTATCTTTTAGGACGTCGTCGTGAAGTACAACCCATGGCACTTGCTGTTGGCGGTCAACCTGATTTGAAAAGCTATGGCATGACCTTAGCGGATGGTGCACTGCTCATCTTCTTAGCTTGCGTTGGTCTAGCTCAACGCGCTCATGAAACTACGCCAATGATGGCTCAACTCATGGGTATTAGTATCTTGCTCTATGGGACTGTACGTGGCTTAGATAAGCCGTGGCAAGGAGGCTTATGGACTGGTCTCGGCATCACGATTGTTGCCCTCTCTAGCAATCTCACCCTAAGCTTAATCATCGTTAGTTCAACCATCATCGCTGTTCTAGCCAGCAATGCCAAGTTGCGCTTTCGTTGGACATTAACCAGTACTGTGTTGGGCTTAATCGGTTTTGCTATTTGGCCAATCGTTTGGTACTTGACTGATCTGCCAGTTGATTTACGCCATGCAGCGCAAGAAGGCTGGCGCAATATCCCAGAAATGCGCGCTACTCCGTCAATAGAATCTCTTGGCTTTTTAAGCGTGAACTTTTGGGCCTACGCTTGGCCTGCTTGGCCGCTTGCAATCATCTCATTAGCCCACTGGGGTCGCGCGAAAGAAGCTGGCGCTTGGCGCGCCCCTCATCTTTGCATTCCTCTGAGCTTATTTATTGGCAGCTTGATTTATGTTTTTTTCCGCCTAGAAGCTAACGAACATGATTTAATGATTTTGATTCCGAGTCTATCGATCATTGCTGCATTTAGCTTGCCTGTATTAAAACGCAGCATGATTAGCTTTATTGATTGGTTTGCGATGTTTAGCTTCACCATCATCGCTCTTGCCGTTTGGATTATTTGGCTGGCAAAAGTAACAGGCTATCCAAAATCAACCGCTGCAAACTTAGCCCGCTTGCTCCCCGGATTTGAATTTCAATTTAACTACCTCGCCCTTTTTGTAGCGATGTTAATTACTGGTGCATGGCTTGCAATTGTGCGTTGGAGAACTTCTCGCGCTCCTAAAGAAATCTGGCGCTGCCTCATTATCTCTGCATCCGGCACGACCTTGATGTGGGTACTATTGATGACACTATGGTTGCCAACCATTAACTATGCCAAAACCTATCGTCAAGTCGCCGCACGTCTTACACAAGTGGTGCCATCGGGCGCCGGCTGCATTAACACGAGCAATCTCGGCGATGCCCAGCTTGCCTCTTTTAGCTATTTCACTAAACTCTCTTTGCGCGATGACTCTGATTGTCCGTGGATGTTGACCCACAATCAATCTGAAGCTAAAGCATACGCAAAACTTAATAGTAAAAAACTACAATTACTTTGGGAAGACCGTCGTGCAGCTGACCGTGATGAACGACTACGTCTTTACGAAGTAATCCCGGAATAAATAGTGCTGCACTTTAAACTATCGCGCCTCCGCGAGGACGCCCCTGCTTTACTGAAACTTGCTGGCCCTCTTTTGATTGGTCAGTTAGCAGTGATTACGTTTGGGGTGCTAGATACTGCCATGACAGCACGCTACTCTGCCGAAGACTTGGCCGCACTAGCAATGGCCTCAGCAATCTTTATTAGTGTTTATGTTGGCCTGACTGGTGTGGTATCTGCCCTCGCGCCGATTGCTGGTCAACTCTTTGGCGCCAAACGTTATTCTGAGATCGGCGAAGAGGTAAGGCAAGCTACTTGGCTTGCTCTCGGACTTACTATTCTTGGCTGTCTGATTTTGACTAATGTTGATCATGTGCTGGCTATCTCCCGTGTTAGCCCAGACATTGAAGGCAAAGCAAGGTTGTATCTCAATATTCTAGCAATTGGATTGCCTGCCAGCATGGTGATGCGTGTCTTGATGGCCTTGCATAATGCCGTGTCTCGTCCTGCCGTCATTACCGCCATTCAGCTCATTGGCTTGGGACTAAAGCTACCTCTGAACTTGCTCTTTATTTATGGTGGTTTTGGGATTGAAGGCATGGGTGGCCCTGGGTGTGCAGTAGCCACCGTCATCATTAACTGGACCTGGATGTTGCTGACTCTAGGCTTTGTTCTTTTTGATCGTTTCTATAAACCGTTTGCGATCTTTGTACGATTTAGCCCTCCTGACTGGCATCGTATTTGGGTTTTACTAAAGCTGGGTGCGCCTATTGGCTTTAGCTATTTAATTGAAGTTACTTCATTTACTTTCATGTCTTTGTTTATTGCGCGCCTGGGTACTACTGCATTAGCTGGGCATCAAATTGTTGCCAATCTAGGCACTGTAATTTATATGGTGCCACTCTCCCTCTCGATTGCAACGATGACTTTGGTATCCCAATCCATTGGCGCTAACAAGCCTGAACGTGCCGAGGAAATTGGTTGGTCATCCGTATTTTTTACAACTGCTACCTGCATCACGATTGGGGTTGCGGTCTGGGTTTTCAGAATGCAGCTATTAGATTTATATGATCCGCCGGCTGAGGTGAAAGCCTTCTCAATCCCACTCTTTTTGTTTATCGCTTTTTATCAAATCTTTGATGCCCTGCAAGTGACTGCAGCATTCATTCTGCGGGCTTATCGTATTGCCTTTTGGCCCATGCTGATCTACGCAGGATCATTATGGGGTGTAGGTCTTGGTGGTGGCTACCTCATGGGCTTTAATGTATTCGGTAATGTGCCTATCTTCTTACAAGGTGCTAATGGCTTCTGGGCTGGTAACAGCATTAGCCTTGGGTTGGCTGCTTGCTTTTTACTTTACCTCTTTAGAAAAACAGCGGAGCGCTATGAAAAAACGCATCCGCCGCTTAAGGTTTAGAAAGCTAGAGTTTCGCAATCTTAGCGATAGCTTGATCCTGAGCTACGAGCTGGATAGCTAGGGACCTGATTTCCCTTGGAATACATACACTGCTGATATGCGATGTTGTATTGCGTTTGGGCTTGGCTTTCTTTTCCAGATGCATTCATGGCGCCAATTGCTGAACCACCCAATAAGCCAACTCCAGCACCAGTTCCCACATTAGTATGACTACCACCTCCAATCACTGCGCCTGCAGCAGCGCCTAGGGCGGCAGCTACGGCAGCACTAGTGGCAGCATCTTTTAACGCTGCATTGCTGCTGTCTTTAATGGAATTGGCGGCAAATCCACGGCACTGCTGATCTTCCTGCTGAAACACTTCAAAAGGCTTGCCTTCGCGAGGCATAACAGCAATTGTCGGGCCAGTTGGCGCAGATACGCATGCAACTAATGTTGCAAGCAAAGATGTCATTAATACCGTAATCCTAATCAATCGCTTCATATCAAACCTTAAAAATATTCAGAATCATTTTATTGCTGTGGCCGCTTAGGCTGAGCACTACTAGTAGGTGGTGTTGCAGACTCCGCTTGCCAGCCAGTAGAGCACTCTTGCACATATGGAAAATACTGGCCACTCGCTTGGCAGTAATACCAAACTGCAGGCTGTGGTTGCGCCGCTAAAACCATTGGCTGAGGAGGGGGCATATAAGTTACTGGTGGTGCGTAGACTACTGGAGGACCATAGTAACCTCCATAAGGTCCGTAATAAGAACCACCATGTGCCCAATTACCTCGCCATCCTGGGCCCCAGCCTGGACCGTAGGCTGCTGGACGCCAGCCTCCACCATAACCGCCACCCACGGATACATTCCAGCCTACGTTACCCGCTTGAGAAATACCTGGTGAAGCTAGCAATAATGCAGCTAGGGCTACTCCTAAGATACTAAATTGATTGATTTTTTTCATGATCGACCCCTAAATTTGGTCTTACACTTCTTCGAAACTCTCATTTAATTTTAACTGGTCTCACTATCAATAACGCTTCAAATCCGTTTAAGCTGACAAGAAAATCAGAAATTACGGCTCAGCTTTAGCGCCTGACTGCTGAACCACTCTACTCCACTTGCGGGATTCTTTTGCAATCAATTTAGAAAGTTCCTCAGGACTACTGGGAGCAGGATCCAAGCCACTGACTAAGAGCCTATTTTTAATATCTAGATTTTCCAAGGTCTGTTTAGTCAACTGATTAAGACGCTTTTGAATGGCTGGTGGCAAATTTGCTGGGCCCATTAAGGAAAACCACGACACTGCTTCAAAACCTGGCAAACCCTGTTCGGCCAGGGTTGGAATATCTGGGGCAGCAGGAGAGCGTTTTAATGTCGTGACACCCAAGGCCTGCACCTCCCCTGCTTTAATCAATGGCAATGAAGAAGATAGATTATCAAAAAGCATCGATATACGTCCGCTAACTAGATCTGGCAATGACTGAGCGCGTCCCTTATAAGGAATATGGCGAATATGGATGCCAGCCATTTCTTTAAAGAGCTCACCAGACATATGCAAAGAAGTCCCCACTCCTGAGGAACCGAAGGTCAATTGATTTGGCTTGGATTTTGCAAGTTCAATCAATTCATGGATATTGCTAATGCCCAACTGATTATTCACAATCAATACATTGGGAGTACTTGCCAAGAAACTAATCGGCGTGAAATCTCTCACTGGATCAAAAGACATCTTTTCATAGAGAGCGCCATTAATCGCATGAATGCCCACGGTACCAATCAGCAAGGTATAGCCGTCAGGATCGCTCTTAGCAACTAAATCTGCACCGATATTGCCACCATAGCCCGGACGATTTTCAACGAGTACTGGCACACCAAGAGTTTGCTGCCAATTTTCAGCCAAGACGCGCGCCAAGATATCGGGCGCACCGCCAGGTGTAAAGGTCACAATAATCCGAATTGCCTGCTTAGGCCAAGTTGTCTTTGTTTGTGAATGGGCGTTAGATACGCCAAGCCATATAAACAGCAGGACTAAGAGGCTTTTCATGAGCCTAGAAAATAGCATCGTTACCTTAGTTAAAACCGAATCGGTTATGTAAGTAAAACCAACTCTCGTTATTCATCAAATCATCAGCAAAACGGTGCAGATGTATCTATAGGAGAATTCTAGCGGAGGTGGTCCAAATGATGGCTAACTTAAGCCATCTTGGAGAAAGGGTAATCTCTTAATCAGCCCTTAGAGTTTAAAAACTCAACTACTGTTTTAACAAATAGATCCGGGACTTCCACATGGGGCACATGACCGACATTATCGATAGGTACCAGCTTTGCATTCGGTATTGCAGCTTGCGCTTTTTTACCTAGCTCTGGAAAGTTACCCAATAACTTCACGGCTTCTGGTGGAGCAAAACGGCGGCCAAAGACCGTT
>Ga0209085_1001095_pt1 | contig 17510 bp, 17 predicted proteins | sample C_131016_EF_Meta_FD_187310 | JGI IMG/M metagenome (GOLD analysis project Ga0209085, IMG submission 187310) | Freshwater microbial communities from Lake Croche, Canada to study carbon cycling - C_131016_EF_MetaG (SPAdes) (version 2) | ecosystem: Environmental > Aquatic > Freshwater > Lake...
AAACAAAAAATAAAATAAAAAGGGGCAACCCACCCTTTTTTATTGTGTCGACACAGAATGGAGAGATGGTCTATTAATTATAAAAAAATTGAAATGAACTATCAATAACAAGGTAAGAGATAAAAACAACTAACAGGCAAAAATGAGCGCAATAATTAACGCAATAATTAACGAAATGAACGAAATGACAGCAATAGTAATATTGAGTATTTTATTATTAGTGGTTTGGACTGTTTTGTTACGGAACTCATCCAAAACTAAAGATACCATAAATACTTTAACTAATAAAATAAACGTTCTTGAAAACATAACCTTTGAAAGGTTCATGTTATTTGAAGAACAAAACAAAAAAATTAATGATATGGATGAAATAATATTCACATTAATGGAACAAAACAAGTTACTAATTAAAAGTCACGATGAAATAATTAAAGATACGAATGATTCGCAGGGAATAACAACCCAAGAATTTAACGAAATCAAATATAAAATAAACAATATCGAGAATACGGTGGATAAATTGGATGCGACAAATAACGAACAAAACAAAAAAATAAACAATATCGAGAATACGGTGGATAAATTGGATGAGACATGTAATGAAAAAAACAAGTTATTATCTGACAAACACCAAACAAGTATAAATTTGTATAATTCGATGGAATGTAAATTTATTAAAATAATTGATACAATCGAGAACCCAACTAAATATGAATTGAATAATTTAGTTTTACAAATATCAAATTACTTCGAGAACTTCCAACCAATAATTGAATACTATAGATCACGAACACAAACGCCTGAATTTCAATTATATTACGAATCTATACCACAATATAATATTCCATCGGCATTTAGTCGTGATATATATAATATTCTTGTGAAATATTTTAACAAATATTATAACAAAAATGAGGGTGGGCATGGGGTTGGTCATTTTGCACCTTTAAGACAGTTTCAATATATCAGTGATGAGGATATAAAAAAGGATAATAGTCGTTTGCGTGGTGACAATCTTGATGATAAACTTGACAAACGGTATAAGAACCCGTGTTACAACACGAATTCACCAAGAATACCAGAATCTATGAGTATGTATGGTTATTGGGTAAACAAATTATCGTTTGATACTGATGAGGAGTATGAAATAAAACTTCTTAAAATAGTATTGGATTTATTAAAAAGAACCGATGATTGGTACACTCATCATAAAAAATATAATATAAAGGTCCAAACGTTGTTTAATAATATAAACAACGTTTATTGTCAAAAATAAAATATAAAAAAAAAATAAAATAAAAAATATAAAAATAAAAAGGGGAAACCTACCCTTTTTTATTTTTGTGTTTTATTTCTTAGTCCATCTTAACCCTAACCCATTATCCATTAAAAATTTACACCCAGATAAAGCACCTTGTTCTTTTAAATGTTCGATTTCATCACTAGTATATATGTTACTAAACCCATCTTTTATATTATTTTTAAAATTAGACTCTATTTTTTTATCACCATAGAAATTATCCTCAAAACCATCGCATTTTTCATTACAATAAATTAGTTTGTCGTCTTCCTTAATCAGTTTCATCATTTCTTTTGATGGTGGCGGTGGCATAGAACCAGGTTGTTTAGAAACTCTCTTCATTATAGTTTCAGCATCTTTTTTAACAAAGGCATGACATTTATTTAATGATGATTTATCCTTTGTTTCTTTTTTTATTTTTTTATTATACTTTTTTTTCTCCATAATCACTTTTGATATCATATCATCTATAAAGTCTTTAGCTTGTTTGTTTGAAGTTTTTTTGGTTGAGGTTCTCTTGGTCGAGGTTCTCTTGGTTGAAGTTCTCTTGGTTGAAGTTCTCTTGGTTGAAGTTCTCTTGGTTCGAGATTTAGGCATATAAATATATAAATATTTAAAATCAATTCCATAATAATATATTGTTTAAACGCGAAGTATGACACCCAAATTTAAACGCTAATTAATATTGAGTTGAACAAATGTATATTTATAGTGATTCAATAAAAAGGGAAAACCTGCCCTTTTTTATTATGTTGTTGCCAAAATTGTTTTCTTCGTTATCTAAAAATATTAGAATATCTTGAAGGTCTAAATGTGTAATTAAATTAATTAAAAAAATTGATTTAATAATAAGACCCGATAAAGTTATAATACAATAGAATAAAATGAATTCAACAAAACTCACAAGAACCGACCTTATCAAAATGTGTAAGGGTTTAGAATTAAAAAGGTATTCCGCATTAAAAGTGTGCGATTTAAAAGTTTTGATAGAAAATCACAAAAAAATACACAACGAAGAATGTGAATCGAATGCTGATACGGAAGAATCTAGTGACGATACAGAAGAATCCGTTACTAGTGAAGTTAATAATGATGAAATCATTACCATAGATAACCCAGTAGATAACCCAATAGATTTATCGACATATAAATTTATTGATTTATTTTGTGGTATTGGAGGGTTTCATCAAGCATTACATCAAATGGGTGCTAAATGCGTGTTGGCGTGTGATATTGATAAGTCGTGTAGAGAAGTATATAAAGACAATTATGGGATTGAACCAGTAAGTAACGTAAAAGATATTGATGAAACCACTATGGAGGATTTTGATATTTTGTGTGCGGGATTTCCTTGTTTTGTAGAAGGAACGCTAACACTAACAAATAGTGGTTATAAAAATATAGAAGATGTTAACTTATCCGATAAATTATTAACACATACTGGTAAATTTCAGAATATATTAAATTTACAAAGAAAAATATACACAGGTGATATATACGATTTTAAAATAAAGTATCATCCTGAATTAATAAGTGCTACTGAGGAGCATCCCTTTTATGTTCGAGAACAAAAGAAAGTATGGAATAGTTCGTTAAAAAAATATGATTCTGTATTTGGAGAACCCGAATGGAAAATCGCATCAAAACTTAATATGAACTATTATTTCGGAATGGTTATTAACAATAAAGAAATTATACCGGAGTTTACACATAACACAGAAGAAATAAATGATTTGGATTATTGGTTTAAGATTGGTTATTTAGTAGGCGATGTATATGTAGAAGATGAAGTTTTTGAAAAATCTAATAGACATTTAATACCTGAATGGGTTCAAGATGCTCCAAAGAAATTTATTCAAGCATTTATTAATGGATATATGAAAGCAGTTCGTTGTGACGAAAATTATACAACATCGTATCCTGATGTGGCGTATGGACTACAAAGATTATATTTAAAATTGGGTGATATATTTTACGTAAGTAAATGTATTGAACTCAAAACTTATATACTTGAACGTATTAAATCAGAAGAAGTATCTTCTTTTATTGACGGTAATTATGTATGGTACGCACCCTTTAAAATAACAAAAAGAGAAACGACCAACACACCAGTATATAATTTTGAAGTGGAAAATGACAATAGTTATGTAGTAGAAAATGTATGTGTTCATAACTGCCAAAGTTTCAGTAATGGAGGTAACAAAAAGTGTTTTGAGGATGAAAGGGGACTACTATTTGATGAGATAATCCGTATAGCAAAAACCAAAAAACCAAGATTCATGTTTTTAGAAAATGTTAAGCATATATTAAAGGTGAGTAATGGCGAAGTAATAAAATATATCAAAAATAAAATAGATATAACGGGATATACACTACAAATATTCCAAATATCCCCGCATAATTATGGAATACCTCAACAAAGAGAAAGAGTGTATTTCGTTTGTGTTAGAAATGATATTTATAATGGAACCGATATTATTCTACCAAAGTATAGCGGTAAAATTGAGTTTCAAAAATTCTTGGATAAAGAAGAAGAAATTAACCCAAAATATTTTATAAAAGACGATACATTAAATGTGCTTGAATCCTGGGATAAAATGGTTAAACAATTTGAAATTGGCGAAAAAATATCGCCAACAATTATGATGAATGACGCATTTAAGTTATATACCGAACTTGAATTTAACAGTTTTCCAAAGTGGAAACAGGATTATATTACTAAAAATAAACCTTTAATTCAAAAATATAGACCTCAATTTCTTGAATGGTATAATAATCATTTGTCGATTCTACAAAAAAGAGAAATATATGGAAAGTTGGAATGGCAAACCGGAGCAATAAAGGATAATGATAGTATATTCAATCATTTTATCCAAATTAGACAATCTGGAATACGCGTTAAAAAGGGACATTATTTCCCAACATTAGTGGCAATCTCACAAATTCCAATTTATGGAAAAGAAAAAAGATACATTACACCACGAGAATGTGCGCGTTTACAATCATTTCCTGAAACCTTCAAACTATCACCCGATGATAAAAAAAGTTACAAACAATTAGGAAATAGTGTTAATGTTCATAATGTATATACAGTAATTAGTTCAACTTTAAAGAATTATATTGTCGTTTAATCGTCCATATGAATTTGAAATTGTGGTGAAGCGTCCTTTTTCATTTGTTTCTCTCGTTGTTTCTCGTGTTCTTTTCTTTGTTTTTCAAGAGTTATCCGAATATTCATTTTATTGAATAAAATATTTATTCTAATTTGATTTAACGGATTGTATATGTTTTTACCACCTAATTTTAATTCTATTTCAATTTTTAGTAATTAAATAATTAAGGAAAAATAAAAAAAATTGAAATGCTTTTACACCTTAAATAGAATGTAGATAAACTTAATAATTTAAAATACACTAAAATGTCAAGACTTGAAGTAACTATTGATAAACCAAATAATAAGACCCCGAGTGTTCCTCGTGGGTTTATGTTAGCACCAACTTTTGAACCCGCGCCAGTTTACTGCCCCGAGGTATCAAAAGAATATATAGAAGAAATAATGAAGAATCAAAAGGTTAGTCGCGGGTTTATGTCATCAGAAGAAGATGATGAATCAGAAGAAGATGATGAAATGATTATTTGCGTTAATATTAGTAACCCAAATAAGAAACCAGTGAGTGTTCCTCGCGGTTTTATGTTACCCGGAAAGTGTGAACCAGAACGAGTTTACTCCGCACCGGTTTACTGCCCCGAGGTATCAAAAGAATATATAGAAGAAATAATGAGAAACCAAAGAATTTCTAGAAGAAATAATGACAGTAAATAAATAATGAGAGTAAATAAATAATTTTAGACAATATCGTCGAAGAATAAAAAATGATAAAACAAATAAAAAGGGGAAACCCACCCTTTTTTATTTGTTTCTGGGGTAAACACAACATTTTTAAAAAGATGGATATTTATTTATTTATTTTTTAATATGTTTTTGTCTCATTTTTCTTTTCGGTCGGTGTAATATATGGAGTATTTAAATTTAAAAGAAGTAGTCTATGATAATATCACGTTTGATATTAAACAAAACGTAAAGACTATATTTACCACTAACGATATATGTCAAAATACAAATACGAATAAAAAATTAATTGAATTTTACAATACCTCCATAAATACGAATGATGTAAAAGTTTTCTTTTTATTTGAAACAGAATACCACAATGCGTTTTCTCATTGGGTATTTGAAAATGCTGTATTTTTACCATATTTTAAGTATTTTCCGAAAAACGTCTTCGTGTTAGTTAATAAAAACGAATATAGAACATATAAAAAACTATTTTTTAACTTATTTAATATTCCTGAAAATAATTTATATTATGTAGATAATACGATTGACCAACCATTAGATTATAAATTAATTCCTCAAAATAATATATGTATTATTTGTAGAAATTTAAGAATGAATACTCAAATAAGAAATAATATGTTTTCGAATATTTTTACAAATTTAGTAAATAATTTTTACAATGAAATACATCAAAATCACAATTTCGATTATACCAAAAAAATAAAACACTTATTTTTTCCAAGAAATAAAAAGGAAAATTACAAACCGAATGATAGACCGGTAAATTATATGAATGTTAGTAAATTTCTGAAAGGAAACGAACATGTAACCTATAATACAGAAGACACAATTGATATTAAAGACCAGATACAATTATTATTATCCGCAGAAAATGTATATTTAGAGGGGGGGTCCTCATATTTTGTTAATGGGTTATTTTGTAAGGATTCTAAATTATACATATATGGTAACGTTACTAATAGTTCCGAACGTAATTTAAAAACTTATAACCTGTTACAACTTATTAAAGATGCTATTGTCAACAATAATAATGATATAACGTACGTTGGTTAATTTATAATTGTTTTATAAACAATATATAATATATGACAGTTGCTCTATTATTAACTGGATTTATAAGAGACACTATTTATATTAATAATATTGTTACGTTTTATAACAATATCATTGAGAATAAATTTAATAAATTACATATTTATTACAGTTGTCCATCTAAATTAGAGGAATTTGACGATGACGAATTTGATAAAGAGTATATTTTATCATTATTTCATAATTTAAACATTAATAATATAGAATTTTTTATTAATTTTAGAAAGTATGATAATGAAATTCATATTGAAAAAGTTAAATCATTGGGATTTCCGAAAATAAATAATACCAAATATTTTTCATATAGAGTAATAAGTTGTTTAAATGGATTTAGTGAAACTAGTAAAATAATTAATAATGATATAAATTATGATTTTATAATATATTCGCGGTTGGATATCATCGGAAACATAGTTTCTATAGATAAAATATGTAATAATTTTATAAATAAAACCGCATATATATATAGAACAATTCCTTACAGAGCATCTGGGAAATACCCAGACGTTGAAGATAGGTTTTTTATTTGTTCACAAGATTGCGTAGAACACATAAGTAATTTGGATATAAGTAACTTAAATATATCGAATGACGAGATTGTAACAGAACTGATTTTATCAAAATTATTTGACACTTTAACAGATACGAACAAGTTACACATAGACGATTTAATTGTAAATAATGAATTTATAAATTATCAGAATTCCCGTATTAGATTAAAATATTCACCTGGTTATATGAAGATGTGCGAATATTAAAATACAGAGTTAAATTCTTATATTTAATATATATAAATATATATACATGAAGATTGAAAAGGTTACCTTTTTAATTCCTATTTATCCGCCTCATTACCAGTTTATTTATAATCTAATAAATAAACTAGAACTTAATGATATTCAAATTGATATCCATTTAGTCTTCTCAAATATAGAGGATCATGATAAGTTTTCTATGAAAAATAAAATAAACTCTATAATATTACCCAAATCATATAAAACAAACTCAATAATTACATATAAGAAGTTTTTTGGACTACAACACTTATCCAACTCTAAATATGATTATATAATTTGCTGTGATAGTGAAATAGATATTATATGTGATAATTTTACAAATCAAATTATTAACGATAAAATAAAACAGATATTTGATAATAAAACAATATATGCGGGTGATGTAAGCATACGTGACGAAAATAACATATTACAAACATCCGCAAACCTCTTCCCCGAAAACTATGAATATCTTAGAGATATAACAAACAATTTTACGTTGTATTTTTGGTGGAGTGATTTACCGGTTTATCGGAGAGAAGATATAATCCCATTTTTTAATACGATTAATTATGATAATATTGTTTTTGAGCATTACGATTATATGATTTATCAGTATTATTTAATATTGTATAGTGAGTTTAAAATTATAAATACTACTCCTATAACAAATTTAAATTGGTCTTTAGAAATGTTGAAAACAACTGATAATAATATATTGAATGCGTTGCTATCTATTAACTATGGATTTAGTTGGAATAATATGAATTTTTATAAGTTAAATAAACAATTTATAAAATCACAAAAAGGATTTCTAATTTATCATTTGAATAGAAATAACTGGTGGTAATAAAAGACCGAATGAGTATTAATTAACATAAAAATTAAATAACTTTTTAATAAAATTAACTGGAAAGTTTTTATCTATTAACTCATCTTCTGAAATAGTTCCAAACCACATAGCAACAAAAAATGGGAAATAATATGAGGCATTTTCAAAATCCTTTTCAAAATCCATTTTTGAATAATTTATAACTCCGTTTTCAATTAATTGTATATAATAATATTCTTTAAATAAATTGTTATATATTTTCATTTTAGATATATCAAAACTTTCAATCATAAAAAACACTAAATCTTGAACCCCTTTACCTAATACTATATATTGCCAATCTATAAAATATGGTTCGTAATTATTATTTTCTAAAATTTTATAAAATATATTTGGAGATTTTACATCTCCATGACATAATGTTAAATTTTTATCACTTAACTCCTCTTGTATTTTTAAAAAGTGTTTAACTATATATTCGCCCTTTAATAATTGTGGTCCGGTTAATATATGATACCATTTCGATTTAAATATAGGCCATCTAGAAGAAATAAATTCATTCCAATAAGGATTAAATAATTTGTCGTTATTTTTTTTCAAAAATTTAAAAGTATCTGTATTTTTATCCCAAAAATGAGAATGCAATAAAGACAGGGAATCAATAATCTTTAACGAAGTGTTAATTGATTCATTATTTAAATTTAAATTTAATTTATAATTTTTGTTATTTATATTTTCCAGTAAAATCCCGATAGAATCTTTATTCTTGTTTTTGATTAATCCATAATAATGTGGTATTTTTATGGGGACTTTTTTTGAAATATATTCATAAAAATAATATTCTCTATTATATAAATCCAAATTATTAGACATTTGTGTTAACAAATTATCAGTGTCGTTTTCTATTTTAGCAATACAATTATGAACATCGGTTTCGGTCTCAATCGTTATTTCAAACACATTTGAAATAAACCCGCCTTTTATCATAGTATCATTTTTATGTATTTTTTTAATGTTTAAATTACATAAAGAATTCACAATATTATTTTCTAATTCCGTAATTAATTCGGTTTCTTCACAATATTTTATAATTTTATTCAGGTCAAATTGTAATAAATTCGGCATACTAAAATTACAATAAGTATTTAACAGTTCTTCTTTTGAATATAAGGTTTCTATACCAATAATACATTTCGGATGAGTGCTATTAGCGCTTAATAATCCTGATTTTGAATCTTCAAAAATAATGACTTTATTGTTACGACACTTAAATTTTTGAATAGCATTAATATAAGGGTCTGGATAAGGTTTTGGATTATTACATTCGTTTCCTATAATGATAAAATCAAAGTATTTATGTATATTAAATTTATTTAACACATCTTCCGATGTTTCTCTATTACAATTTGTAACTATTGCTAGTTTATGACCGTTTTTTTTTATCATTGATAACGCATCATAAACACCTTCTATAAGGACAACCTTATCAATATATTTTTTAAACAATAAATCCTTTTTTCTTGATATTTCTTTATCCTCATTTTCTCTATCAGGCCATAATTTCGATATAACTGATTTATCATTATTTCCTGAAATACGTGTTTGAAATGTTTTATATGTTAACTCATAATTAAACCCAATAGATATTTCTTTCCAAATATCAAAATAAATATCTTCTGTTAATATTAAGGTTCCATCAAGGTCAAATAAAAATATATATGTATGATGTAAATATTCCTCCAATTGTTTTGGTGTACCTAAATTAAAAACGTATGAAGGGTCCAATTGTATTCCAATAAAAGGTTCATTATCTTTAATCATCTGGTCAATTATACAAGATGTATAACATTCATTATTAAATGTTATATTATTTTCAACGACTTTTTTAGAATATTTACATAATTTATTTATATCCGTAAAACAATAAATACCAGTATTAGCATTATCACTAATTTTTTCTTTTTCGACTATTTTATCAATAAATGTATCGTTGTTATTAAATGAAATATAAGAAAATATAGGGTTCGGGTCTGTATTATTTACATAAAATACTGCGTTATACTCAATATCTCTATACATAGATAAGACATCTTGCGTATAAAATGTATCACAGTCAAGTATTACAGTTTTTTGTAAATGAGTATTTTTAATAATTTCTTGTAAACCGATATATATTGTTTCGGCAGCTCCTTTTGTTTGATATTTTAACTTAATAAATTTAACATATGGATATTTATTATTTACTACATTTACCAAATCATCATCGTTGTGAATAATGTATATAATATCATTTTTGCTTAAACATAAATTATCTAATACATAAAATATCATAGGTTTCCCTAATATATCAATTAACGGTTTTGGTTGTGTGTATCCATTATTTAAAAATCTCTCACCTTTTCCACCTATTGGAATAATAATGTTCATATAATAAATAGTTATTATTATTACAAATTTAATACTCATAAGCATTATATAAAGATTTATTAAGGTGTAGTTTATTTTATTTTATATATTTTCTTATTTTTTATTGTTACTATATTATTTTCTAAAAATAACATAGTTAAACCCTTGTGGGTTGTCCCATTTTAAATCTTCAATAGTGTAAAAGATACATTATTTCCAAAAGTATCATATTATCTATTTAAGTTGAAGATATAACTCAACAAATTTTTCTAAGAAAACCGAATTATCTTCCAAATGACCCACTGAATCTGATAATTCGAATTTTAAGGTCCCATCTTCACGTGTATAATATGAATATGGATTAAAAAAAATATAATTATTTTTATTTGCGAACTCTTCCAATAATTTATTTACTTTATTGGTATATATAACTCTATTTTCATCACTACCTACAAATGGAAACGCGTGTGTTATTGGACCATGTATACTTTCGAGTTCGTATTGTTTAGTTGTTGGTATAATACCAACTATTATTATTTTTACATCTAAATCTAGAGTATTGTTTTTTATGGTGTTGAAATAGTTAGTAACCAATTCATTAATTACATCGTCTTCGTTTCTACGTAAGTCAACCTGTCTTTGTATATGACATCTACAATCGACCTCACCATATACCATAACAAGTATATCACCTTTTTTTATCATATTTTTGCTAAATCGTATAATGATATTATCTCTACCAATTCGAAACATTGTTATAGAATTAGAATGAAAATCATTATAAGGTAATTTTAAATTTTTAAAACTCCTGTTTGCGTGACTATCGCCGTAAATATGTATCATTCTTATATAATATAACGAACATTTATTTAATTTAAAACGCAACTAATTCACAGTTGTTATTTACACATGTTCATCTCTCCATTTAAATATTTGATAGTTTAGCGTTTATTATAATTATTAAATGTATAATTATTAACTATAATGTTAATTAGTTTTGAAGCAATTTATAACATTTTATTATCAAAAAATATAAATATAACTGGTAGTTTTCATATAGGTGCTCACGATTGCGAAGAAATTGGGTTTTATAATAGATTAGGAATTAAACCTCAAAACATCGTATGGATTGATGCTATCCCTTTAAAAGTAATTCAAGCAACCAACAGAGGAATACCTTATGTATACCACGCAGTAATAACAGATAAAGATGATGAAGATGTTGTATTTAATGTTTCAAATAACGTTCAATCGTCAAGTGTATTAGAATTCGGAACTCATTCACAAGAACACCCGAGTGTTGTATATATACATAAAATGAACCTTAAAAGTATTACTATTGATACTTTTTTTGAAAGAAACCAGATTGACGCTTCTAAATTTAATTTTTGGAATTTCGATATTCAAGGGGCAGAATTTATGGCATTAAAAGGTGCTACTCGTTCGATTCAATATGCGAAAGCAATATATTTAGAAGTTAATGTTAAAGAACTTTATAAAAATTGCGGACTAATTACAGAGATTGATACATTTTTAGAACAATATAAATTTAAAAGAGTGCTGACGAATATAACTCAACACGGATGGGGAGACGCCTTATATATATTAGATTAAAATCGTCGTTATTTATTTAAAGTATTAAACAACTAATTGTATATATTCCTGTTGACACACATAAATATAAACAGCAAAACCACAACTTAAAGACATTATTTTAAGTATTTAAATGTGGAAATCTAAAATTGATATTAATGAAGTAAACAACATTATTTTAAACAAAGATGATGTAAACCCCGAAGATGTTTCTGAATATTTAGGAGAAGCTAGCGTCGAGCATTACAAACTACTTGCGTGGTTATCAACCCAATTTAATAATGTTGAGATATTTGATATTGGAACTCACAAAGGTGCATCTTCTTCGGCACTTTCATATAATTCTTCGAATAGAGTTCTATCATTTGATATAAATTTATCAAAATTATCAAAACGTAAACCCAATTGCGAATATTTTGAACAAAACTTATGGGACCCAGAAGTTATTAAATTATGGAAAGATAGAATACTTGAAAGTCCTCTTATATTTCTTGATATAGATCCACACGAAGGTATCATCGAGTATGATTTTTATACTTGGTTAAAAAATAATAATTATAAAGGAATATTATTATTAGATGATATTTGGTATTTTAAAAATATGCGCGATAATTTATGGTCCAAAATAGACCTTAATAAAGAGGATTTAACACATGTGGGACACTGGTCAGGAACTGGAATAGTTGATTTTTCCGACCAAAATATTAAAAAAGAACATGACAATTGGACTCTTATTACCGCATATTTCGACCTTACAAAAGAACCAGACGCAAGCGTTGACATAAACAATCGTCCATTTTATCATTATTTAAGCACAGCAAACGCAACCATGTGTGTTGAACAAAATTTAGTTGTGTTTTGTGAAGAAAATACAAAACATATTCTTGATTCATTAAGACCATTACATCTAAAACATAAAACAAAATATATTATTTGCCGTTTTGATGATTTTGAAATTGTTAAAACTCGGGAAATCATCGCAAGAAATCGAATAAATAAACCATATCATTTTGATAATAGAAATACCCCGTCGTATTATTTATTCTGTATGTTAAGATATGTTATGATTGATAAAATCATCGACGAAAACCCCTTTAATTCAACACATTTTGGATGGATAAATATTTGTATTGAAAGAATGGGATGGAAAAATGTCGCAAATTTAAATAATGCTTTATCTGTAAATAGAGATAAGTTTTCAACTTGTTATATAGATTACCAACCTAAAGAGTTAGTTGAGAATTACCACGAATATTTTAAGTTTGGAAGATGTGGAATGTGTTCTGGTTTTTTTACCGCTAGATTCGATTATTTTAAACAATTTAACAAGTTAATTATTGAGTCATTTTATGAATGTTTAAACAACGGATATGGACACGCAGATGAACAATTATATTCAATAGTATACTTTAAAAATCCATCTATATTTCAGGTTTATTATGGCGATTATCATCAAATGATTACGAATTATATTTCTGTTATAGATAATATAGAATCACCTATTATACACGTTATTCGAAACGCATTTATTAATAAAAATTACCAGGTTTGTTTAGATGGATGTTTAAGTGTGCTTCCTTCATATAATAAAATACCATCTCATTTATTAGATTCATTTTTAAAATATATAACATTTTCTGCTGAAGAGTTGAATAGGGTTGATGTTTTACATACCATAAAAGAAAAAATGTTGTAATTTTTACAAATAATCGGTGTATAATATTAAAAGTTTAAATTCTTTTATTACATAGACCAAAAACAACAAAATGGAAACAATAACATTTTATTGTCTTTCGTAAGCACTCTATATTCTTATATTTTTCCGTTGGAATATTTCTTATGGTGTTGCTTATATTTTCTTTCAATTCCGCGCGTGTTAATGGCGATTTCAATATTCTGGTGTCCTCGTTTATACCCTTGAAGAATTAAAATAAATGTGCGAGTAATGCGAATTAAACAACTAATATGTTAAATTTAAAACGATGAGGTTAGACCGTTAATTATTTATAATAAAAAATACATAATTTATAATATATTAACCGTATATATTATGAGTGATAAATACGATTTGTTTTATTATGTTGAGGATTACGGTAATACCGGAATGACCAAGTTAAAGATTGAACAGGTTAATATTCTTAAACAACTCGGATTTATTAGGTTGGATCACGATGAATATTTTGATGCCGAACTCAATAGTGATAAAAATCCTTATAGGGACGATAAAGCTAAATCTTTTGGAATTCCACCGTTTAATGATATGTATGACTATGATACAGGTAGGAATTCGACCGATTCAATATTAGGTTTATATATAAAACCAAAAGGTAAACCCGAAACAATAGGTAAGTGCCGTATATTATTAAAGCATTATGTTAAAAGGGAGAATTTGTTTCAGTTGAGTTACCCTAGTTTAGAAACTATAGCAATTGAGTTTATGCAAACTTCCAGTGACAATTTTGAAAGCATCGGTTCATTATATATCAAAAAGATAAAAGAATTTGCCAGAATGTCTTATTGTCCAGAAGGAGTTATTAATATATCTATTATTGCTCATCCAACGGCACACTCATTTTATACAAAACACGGTTTTAAAATTAAACCCGGACTAGGGGATACACTATTTGAAAAAATATTATTATTATCAAAAATGTTTTTAGAACAAACCGGGTTTAAAATCACAAATTTAGAAGAGTCCAAAGATCCAAGCGAAAGATTGGAAGAAATGATTTATATCGTAGACATGAAGTTAAACGATAAAACCCGAACACAAACCAAAACTAGCAAACGAACACAATCCAAAACTAGCAAACGAACAAACCGCACAATGTCAAAATCCATTAAAATATAAACATTCTGAAATAAATATTTCTTTCACGGTAATTAGTTATTGTTGTAATTTTGGAAACTTACATATCGATATAACCATTTTTTAATGCTTTTGCTTGAATTAATAATATATATTTACCTTTTTAACAATTATTTAAAATAGAATATAAAATTGAAACACGTTTTATACAAAGTAAAATACCAACTAAAATGTCAAAAATATCGATGCATAACATAAATATGTGTATACGAAATGCCTTTATTACCATAGTAAAAAATAATGATGACCTACTTGATTCATATTTAGAATGTTATAAAAATAATACCATTATTAAACACTTAAACCGAAATAAACATCATTGGTTTATTGGTAATATTACAAATAATAAATTAATATGTAATAAGATTTTCGAAAGTTTTATGGATAGTTTCCGGTTAAAATATCCAAATATGGTTATTACCGGAAAACTATATGAATATGTTTTGGAATATATTAGCGAACCAGACGAAACGGGTGATGATGAAAACGAAATGTATACTTATGAACAGATGAAGATACTTATGGATGATTGTAAAAACGATAAGGAAATACTAAGATTATATTATAACGAGTATATGGTTTGTAATACGAATACACTCATACACGATATGGAACAATTAATTGAGTGTATTAAACAACCAAAACGAGGTGGTGAGAAACAATGTGAGGTTATAATATGTTCTGGTTGTGCGTTGATGTAATCGGACTATATTCTAAAATAAAAAGGGGAAACCCACCCTTTTTTATTTATTTTTGGTAGGGTTATATTTCAACCCGAATTTTCTGCGTTTTTGAATGTCCGTATTTATATTTTTTTCTGGATTTATTTGCTAAAATATACGCCATTTTTTTGTGATTACACCCTTTTTCGATTATATCATAATCGACTGCGGCAGCTTTTCCAGAAGTCAACGAACTTGCTAATCGCGCTAATCCCCATGACTGGGCAGTTTGATTTGGTCTTGAACCCGACGAATAATATGCTCCTTCGCCCTTTTTTACAATTTGGTTTAATGCGGATATCGTACATCCGGTTTTTTGTGCTAATTCTTGACTAGGTTTTATATTTTTGATATTATATATTTTATACGCATTCAAAATATGTTTTGATTTTTTGTTTTTGTAGGAAGGTATTTTTTTGCGCGTATAATATTTATTCTCTCTATACATTTTTTTTGATTTTAATAACATATTAATTTGGGTTTGTGTATCCTTTTTTGTCAAGTTTTTCGGAACGTATCTAATCGGAAACTTCACAGTTTTCATTTATATAAAGAAATAAATAATTTTTAGTAATTTTAAATACTTGATAATTACTAAAAATTGAAATACTTTTGATACAAAGAGTAATAACAAACAACTAGTAATAAAAAACAAACAAAAAGTAAAATGCCAACAATGAATCAAATAAATATAATCATAAGAAACATAATTGTAAATTTATTTAAAATAAATCCGAATCTTATTGATTCATATCTTGAATGTTACAATAATATAACATGTCATCAAAATACAGAAATATGCGATGAATGGTGCGATAAACGACACTGGTTTATAAAGAATATTATTCATGATGAGTTACTTAACGAAGATATTTTTAGCAGTGTTATTAATAGCATTTGGTTAAAATGTCCGAATTTTGTTATTGACGATACACACTATAACTTTATTTTCGAATACATTATCGATTGTGCCTATTATGATAGGACCATTAGTGACCCCGACGAGAATCCAGTTATGTCTTATATTGAGAGTGAAACCACATACCATATGAATGGTCTTTCAGATAAAGAACTTTTAAGGTTATATTATGATTATTACGTACATTATAGTATGCGTCGATTTATAATTCATATGGATAAAGTAATTGAATATATTAAAAAAAACGAAACCGCAATTCGTGATGCGAAACGTGCGACTATTGTGTTAAAAAAAATACCAATTCTTAATTATGATGTTATTTCACATATTGTAAAATATATTTGTCGACATCACGAAAGAATATACCCGGTTTAAAAACTATAAAATAAAAAAATAAATAAAGGGGAAACCCACCCTTTTTTTAGTCATTTAAAATAGGGTTAAATAATAAAAAAATTGAAATGCTTTTTATATACATGGTAATAATAACAAACTCATAATGACAAGTTATACTTATACTATTGGACTTACTCTTAAAACTGAAAGAATTATCACAAAAGATGATTTCATTACTATGTGTAAATTATTAGGTAGTAAAAATGAATATTCTAATTTATGTGAATTCCAACCAGAAGGCATTACTGAAGGAGGAATATTATTTAAATTCAAATATAATTTAGATAATACATGGTATAAATCAGTAAGATTAGGTGTAAGTAGCGGAGAAAGTAAAGGAAAATGGTACTGGATAGATGGAAATTATTTATCTGAATGGACTGGAAATAATGATATTATATTTGATAAAAATAATAAATTTACTTTGTTTTTGAAAAGTTTTCACGGAGCACCGCTATTTACACTTGAAGAATTAAAAATATGGGAAGAATGTTTTAATAAAATTGGAATTGTAAAGGTAGGTAAATATCCAAGTAAAAAAAGTTTAATAACCTTTGAAAAGTAAAAAAGTTAAATAAACATGAATTTTGTATCACGATGTAGTATACAACAACCCACAAGATTATCAAATACTATGTAGATCTTGTAACTCAAAAAAAATAAATAAATATAAAAACTAAAAAAATAAATAAAAACTAAAAAAATAAATAAAAACTAAAAAAATAAATAAAAACTAAAAAAATAAA
>Ga0209085_1001096_pt1 | contig 17504 bp, 15 predicted proteins | sample C_131016_EF_Meta_FD_187310 | JGI IMG/M metagenome (GOLD analysis project Ga0209085, IMG submission 187310) | Freshwater microbial communities from Lake Croche, Canada to study carbon cycling - C_131016_EF_MetaG (SPAdes) (version 2) | ecosystem: Environmental > Aquatic > Freshwater > Lake...
CTCATCTTGATAAACCAATATATATTTTTTTTTCCATTCATTTGGTAATGAGTTGAGTAACATATCTAAAGCCACTTTGTATTTTCGTATTGTAGTTATGGAAACGTAAAAGTTCATTTTTGTATTGTTATATATAATACTTCAAGGTAAATATTATCTAAAACACAACGAAGATTAAAATATAATAATATAAGAATTATTTACTATATATTTATATATTCGGATACAAAAACATGGATGTAAACAAATTATTAAAAGCTCTTGATGATGAAACAAATGAAACTTTATTGAATTTTACATCAAAACAAATTATTGAAATGAATTTAAAAATTATTAATGAACTGCAACTGGAACGTAAACATTCTTTAGAAATAATGAAAAAAATAAAAGGCTACAAATATGTCGATGAATTGCAGGATTTGAAGTATGGGACGTACATACGATGGATCCCATTGCAGGACCCGACAAACGTTCATATAACAAAAGGTGCGTTGTTTTGTGAAACGAAAATCAAAGATGATGGTGTGTATCTTATTTGTAAAAACTTTGGTTTTGCAAATAAGCGATTTCAAATCAAACTGGATGAAAACTTGGTATTTCAAAAATTGACTGAACAAGAATTGGTGCTTCTTTCTGCATTGGATCATTTGAGCAACTCTTCAACCTTTGGGAAAGGTTGAGCCAAAGCAACTTTTAGAAAAAGTTGCGCAAAAGGGTTTGGCTCAACCTTTCTTAAAGGTTGAAGGAATAGTCAACCTATCGACAATCTTTTGGTATCTCTTTGTATCATTTAGTTTTTTACAATAATTCATTAATACTATTATTTTATTTTTATCTTCTTGACTGTATTTACTATTATATAATTTTGCAATATCATGATCAGGGTGTAATGTTTCGCAAATAAGATTGTTTACATTTAATGTTTCATGTTCATCCATTAGAATGTTGTATAATATTTCACCATTGTAGTCAATTTTTTTGACATCTTCATAGTAATCCAAAAACTTGTATGCCTCTATCATTTTACCTTTCCTATTTTGTATTTTATGGTATTTACTAACAATCGTTCTTGTACTTGGAATGTTTTCACCCAATGAATGTTTTTCAAAACAAATCAAAAAATTGTCTTCAGTCACACTTTTGGTAATAGCAATAATCTTTTTATTGTTAATGCTGTGTACAGAAGGATCGATTTTATGTATTAGAACAATTCCTTGGTCAGTTTCAATGGGTGTATATTTAACAAAACAAATGTCAGCAATAGGAACTGATTCATTCTTTTGTGGTAAAATTACTGAATTCAATGGTTGTGTTAGTGACGATGATGATGACGATAATGATGATGACGACGAAGAAGATGATGATGGTGATAATGATGACGACGAAGAAGAAGAAGATGATGATGGTGATAATGATGATGATGATGACGACGACGAAGAAGAAGATGATGATGATGGTGATAATGATGACGACGACGAAGAAGATGATGATGATGACGACGACGAAGAAGAAGATGATGATGATGATGGTATTGGAGGTATTGGAGGTATTGGAGTTGGTGTGGGTGTTGGAGTTGGTGTGGGTGTTGGAGTTGGTGTGGGTGTTGGCGTTGGTGCTTCTACAAAATGAATTTGATAATAATAAATTAGATAACCATTATTAGAATTATGAAACCAATCATACACAGCTTGTGTTGAATAAGTCACTGTTGTACTATATACATTTGGTATACCTTGAAATGCATTAGTGCCAATACTAGTAACATTAGTAATACCATTACCTATAGTAATAGTCGCCAATGATGTACAAGTCTGAAATGCACCACCACCAATAGTCGTAACGCTATTGGGAATAATAACACTTGTTAATGGACATGACTGAAATGCAGAACCACCAATGGTAGTAACACGAGTACCGATACTAACAGTTGTTAATGATGTACAACTCTGAAATGCAGCAAGACTAATGGTTTCAACCTTATTCGGGATAGTAACACTTGTTAATGATGAACAAAACTGAAATGCCTGATTACCAATACTAGTAACGTTATCAGGGATAGTAACACTTGTTAATGATGTACACCCGTTAAATAAACTACTATTAATAATAGTAACACCAGTAGGAATATTAATAGTTGTTAATTTTGTACACCCAGAAAATGCACCCTCACCAATGCTAGTAACGCTATTGGGAATATTAAAACTTGTTAATGCTGTACATTGCTGAAATGCATTCTGACCAATACCAGTAACCCAAGTTGGAATATTTGGAATATATTCTATGGATTGTAAATTGCTAGGAGAAGGTGGTTGTGGTAGAACCACGTCATACGTAATTACTGTTATTTTTGCAGTGTATACAAAAGGAGGTGCACTTGAATTCGTATTAAAAGTACAACCAATATAACTAAAAGCACCTATATTTTGCGTATAAGTTAAAGTAAAGTCAGTCATATACTATTTATAGTATAAATAGACATAATTAATTTAACAAAAAAAATTAATTATATTATTTACGCGGTTTGCATAAAAACTCATTATCTTCTGCGGCTTCTACGACTTCTTGTTTTACCGCACTTACAATCACTAAATAACCCTTTTACAAATTTCCCTGAAAAAATCATTGCAATATGATCTTTGTGAATATGTTTTTTTGCTGTTCCTACGTGTTTCCCTCGATGATATTTAGTGACTGTTTTCGTAGCCCTGCCATTTTTGATGCTTACTTTACGCACTATTTTTTTGCCACCTTTTTGGGTGACTTCCGTATTTTCATAACTAAATTTGTCCATTTTTATAATATATTATATACATATATTATAAAAAATGAACTATACTATCGTCCACTTATTTCATATTATATTCGTCGGAGGATTATTTTTGTACATTGGTATAAAACAAAAAGATATGCCAACTTTCATGTATAATGTAATTTTAGGAGTTGGTATACTCATATTATTGTATCACGGATACAAAGGATTTTCTAAAATAGTCAAAGGTAAAAATGCGTGGGTTAATTTGTTTCACGTGCTGATTGTTGCACCTTTGCTTATTTATACTGGATATGAAAAACAGAATACTCCTAGATATTGTTACGAATTTATATTTATGTTAGCTTTTGCAGCCATAGGTTATCATGCTTATTATATGTTTTTCTAAAAGAAATGTTCAAATGTTTTTTCATAAGACCTTCTATCTTTTACTTTTTTACAATAATTCATAAATGTTATTATTGTATTTGTGTATTCTTTTGTATAGTTATTTTTATACAACTTTGCAATAATATTATCAGGGTGTAGTGTCTCACAAATAAGGTTATTTACATTTACCTTCTCATAATTTTCCATTAAAATATTATATAATATTTCTTGACGGTATTCTATTTTTTTTACGTTGTCATAGAATTCTAAAAATTTATATGCCTCAATCATTTTCCCTTTTTTATTTTGCACTTTATGATATTTACTTACAATTGTTCTTGTGTTTGGGATATTTTCACCCAATGAATTCTTTTCAAAACAAACTAAATATTTTTCTTCTGCAATACTTTTCGTAATTGCAACAACTTTTTTATTATTAATAGTGTGAAGTTTAGGGTCGATTTTATAAATAGGAATAATTCCTTGATCCGTTTCAATGGGTGTATTCTTGACAAAACAAATATCGGCAATAGGAATGGTTTGATTTTGTTCTGCTAAAATATCTGATATAGATGTATTTGGCGAATAAACATAGATTAAACTACCAGCAGGATATGAGTATTTTAAAGGTTGTTTTACGTAGATACTTCCAAATCCTGTAACTACAGCTGTTTCACTTTCATTATTTTGGTTTACTAAATAAAGTATTGAGTTAAATACAACGCCAAAAGAAGGAACTTTTACTACAGTTGATCCAGCAGAAGTATTGCTAGTGATAGTTATTACTTTACTATAAGTTGTTGTTGATCCTGAGGTTGTTGGCAGAGAAGTTGTTGGTACAGAAGTTGTTGGCACAGAAGTTGTCGATCCTGAATTTGTTGGCACAGAAGTTGTTGATCCTGAATTTGTTGGCACAGAATTTGTTGATCCTGAGGTTGTTGGTACAGAAGTCGTTGATCCTGAATTTGTTGGCACAGAAGTTGTTGATCCTGAATTTGTTGGCACAGAAGTCGTTGATCCTAAATTTGTCGACCCTGCTGGTGCTGGTGCTGGCGCGGGCGATGGTGCTGGTGCTGGCGTTGGTGCTGGTGCTTGCGATGATCCTGCTACGTTTGTTGCTCCGCGGTTTAGTGTTGTTATTGAAGACGATGGAGAAGACGGAGCTGACGTGCCATTTGAATATGTTGCTGTAACTGTAAATGTATATGTTGTTCCAGTGGCTAATCCATTGACTGTAATAGGTGATGATGTTCCTGTTGCAACTGTAACATTATTACTTCTTACTGTGTAGCTGGAAGGCGTTTCTCCTGGCGAAGGTGTAAATGATACAGTTGCTGAATTACTTGTTACTGATCCTACAGATGTAATAGTTGGTGCATCAAAAGCTAATGTATTAACATTTAACGGAGCAGATGATGATGAATTGCCGCTTGCATTTGTTGCTGTAACTACAAATGTATATTCTAATCCGGCACCTAATCTATTAACTGTAACAGGTGATGACACCGCTGTTATTGGTTGTTGACCCGTACCTTGGGGGGTTGGTACTATTTTATAACTCGTTGCTCCTTGCATCTCATCAAATGATATAGTTACTGAATCAGTTGTTACTAAACTTGCAGATACGTTAGTTGGTGCCGATGGAACGGTTATTATTTCATTTGACGGAGAAGACGCAGTTGAAATGAGACCAATTGAATTTTTTGCTCTAACTGTAAATGTATAACTTGTTCCGGGATTTAATCCTCCAAAAACAACATTATTTGTTGATGTTGTTGTAACTGGTGAAAGTGGAATAGCAGACGAACTTGTTATTGTGTAACTAGTTGCGCCTGTCGAAGGTGAAAATGATATAAGTGCTGAAGTAACTCCAAGCGTTGTTTGTGCGTTGGCGGTTACGTTAGTTGGCGGTGTTGGTACTTGCAATGATCCTGCTACGTTTGTTACTATGCTGTTTAGTGTTTTTATTGAAGACGATGGAGAAGACGCAGCTGAAGTGACACCATTTGAATTTTTTGCTGTAACTGTAAATGTATATATTGTTCCACTGGATAATCCATTGACTGTAATAGGTGTGTTTGGATCTGTTGTTGAACCTTCAAAGTTATCAGGTGAACTTGTTGCTGTGTAAGTGTACCCCACTCTTCCTGACGGAGCTGTAAATGTCACGCTTGCTGAACTACTTGTTACTGATCCTACAGATGTAATAGTTGGTGCCGATGGAACTGATCTACCGCTTATATTTGATAATCTAACGCTAAATGTATATGATGTTTCGGGGGTTAATCCACTGACACTAATAGGTGATGATTGTCCGGCTGTGTTAAACCCAATTACTTCATAACTCGTTGCTCCTTCCATCTCATCAAAATATATTTTTACTGAAGTACTTGTTACAGAATCTACATATACGTTAGTTGGTGCCAATGGTGGTGGCGTAGCAACCGCTGATCCTGCTACTATTGGTGTTTCTGTTACAAAATTTTGACTATTTGGGTACTGTGGAGCAATAAAAAATGGAGTATTATCTGGTACAGTATTACTACTAATAGAATAAAGCCAATAATGTCTACTAGCTCCATCAGAAAGTTTCAACGCAGTTTTTGCATTCGCAAGAGACCATGTTCCATTTGCATCATAACAATCGCTAATAATAACGTTAGTAGGAGTATCCTCGCCAGAAATAGGACTGTATGCTGTATAACAGTTGCTAACGGTAATTCTCGCATTAGCTAAATTATATGTTACAGAGCCATTAATTCCACCCGAATTACTAGATCCACCCGAATAACTAGAAAGAACAGTACCCCTATTACTACAATTGGTTATATTAACAGCACTATAACTACCCACAATACCACCACAATCACGAGACAAAATATTTCCAGTATTACTGCAACCTTCTATATTTGAAGTATCTCCACTAAAACTACCACCATTAATACCAAAATTATCACCAGCAATACCACCACAGCCCTGTCCGTCCAAAATATTTCCACTATTTCTACATTTGTAAATTCCATTTGTACCTAGTCGGTTCGCATCACTCATTCTCACACCAAAACAACTATTTCCAACAATTCCACCCGAGCCAGAATTAACATATGCATCGCCGCCAATGTCACCGGTGTTAATACAATTTCGTATTTGACAGTTAGTTGCATAGCCAGCACTACAAAAGCTTGAACCAGCAATACCACCACAACTTCTTAGATAACTTGAACTACCAGTAGCAATTTTGACCGGACAATTGTTAATACATTTTTGTATTAAAATATTAGCTATAATACCACTAGTACGAGCACCGAATTCCGGCTGACATATCCAACCTGCGCCATTTGTTAAAGTTGATGGTATTAATCCAGTATCAGTACTTACCGTCGTAATATTTTCGATAGTTATATTTGAGTACGACGGTCTAACTGATGTACCATTTTGTATTAAACCAAGATAACTAGGAACACCATAGAAATTAACATTGTAGCCGTTCCCGTCTATTGTTATATAGCTCGTACCAATAATAAAATAAAAACTAGAAGTAGCATTTGTCATATTGATATCACATTCGAATTTCACCGTGAGTTTAGTAGATGCAGATGGATTAGTATTAATTATTGATACAGGTGCTCTCATATTGATTGTACCTGTCGAGGACGGTTGTTGTCCATCAGCACTATAACTATATTGTAGTGTAGTTGGGTCTGATTGGCTTGTTATAGTTATTGTACCGCCTGAAAAAGGAATACTGGATACTGGTGTTGTTATTGAATTTGATGCAGCAGATGAAACTGATATACCAAATGTATTTGTTGCTGTAACTGTAAACGTATATGATGTTTGGGGAGTTAATCCAGTCACGATAATAGGTGTGAATGGTTCTGATGTTGTTACACCTGTAAAACCACCAGGTGAACTTGTTGCTGTGTAACTTATTGCTCGTGTTGACCGAATAAATGATACAGATGCGCTATTACTTGATAATTGTGTCACAGACACAATAGTTGGTGGAGATGGTGGTTCCGTTGGTTGCGGTAATGTTAGCACTGGAAAATTCGGTGAACTTCTTTTTACAAAATTTGGACTGCTTGAGTGGTGCGAAGCAATAAAAAATGGATTATTAGTTGCTGTAGCAAGAGTACCACTAGTAGAACTAATCCACAAATAAGGCGCATTATCAGAAGTTGCTAAAATACTTTGTGCATGCGTAGAAGACCAAGTTCCGTCACCAGGCGTTAGATTGTTATTAGCCCCTGATAATCCGTTGGCAACGTAAGAATTGGTAATACTACCTTTGAAAGGCTCATAAAAACCCCCAAGAGAAATAAGACCATATAATGTATAAGAGTTAGAAATATTGCAATATCCGCTCAAGTTGGTATTATCGTAACCAACAATTCCAGCGGAATTATTTCCGGAAACAGTGCCGTTGTTAATACAGTTTGTTATACGCATCATAGTTCCATCGTTACTTGATGAACCAATCGATGCTCCTGCGATACCACCGCAACCAATACCACTAACGTTACAATTATTTGCACAATTTTCGACAACGTTATACATAGTACGGCTTCCAAAATGTCTTTGAACAAACCAGCCCTGATAGTTTGCTAAAGTTGACGGTGTTGACCCAATATCATTCGTTGTAATATTTCGAACAGTTATATAAATACATCCTGCGCCAGTATTGTTTTGATCCCCATAAGATCTGCCATTTTGTATTAAACCAGGATAATCAAAAACACCATCGAAATTAAAACTACATCCAGTTTGACTACCACCATCTATTGTTGTATAACCTGTAACTTGATTTTGAGCACCAAGTTGGCCGGCGGTGATCGGAAAATTAAAACTATACAAATTATTCGGGTCAATTGTAATATCACTTATAAACTGAACAGTCAACGTCGTTGGTGTATTACCATTACCTCTCGCGTTACTATAGTAGACGCCACCTCCTCCAAGTTTCACATCGCTGTTTCTTATGTTTATATAAACGGGTGATCCGCTAGTAGCATTTGAACTATCATATAATTGAACAGTACCATTGTCAATAACGGTGGTATTGGTAGCATTATAATACAAACCGTTAGTAGTTTGAAATACATAAATATTACCAGTTGCACTTATCACTCCCTGACTTGTTGTAACAACCATTGTTTTTTATTATTATTAAATATAATAATAATATAAAAAAAAATAAATTATATAACTTTGCTAAAAACTTAATTCATACAAATATTTGCAATCCATTTCTTTGTTACGGCGGCTTCGACACTTTCTAACGCACCTTCAACCCATCCTTGGTACGTACTTACGGCTTCACCAACAACCAACATTCCATCCATAGGATGTTGAACTTTTTCGACAAATTCTTCGCGACTTTTAAATCCGCCTAAAGGTCCATAATAGTGTGTACCAACTGGCCAATAAAAATCTTTAATCGCGAGAATTTTCAAGGCACCCATAGGCATTCAAAGACTTTCTTCAATCAGTTTTTCGTATAAATTTCTATTTTCCAGAGTATTTTTCAAATGATTTTTCAGTACAACTGCATTTTCATTGTCGCTATATGCGATCATATAAACGCCTTTTTCGGCGTTCATGGGTATTATTTTTTGCAATGGACCAGGAACAATAATATAGTTTTGAATGTATTGTCGCAACAATGCCGATGATTTTGCATCGAATTTTGCATACAATCTCAAAAATGGTTGTCCATGAATTTGTTGATATGGACTTTTTGGATTTGACGCACCTGGAACTAATTTCATAATCCCCGTTATTGTCGTAGCTACAATTACTCTATTACAATAATAAAGGTGACCTTCTTCTGTGCGTATTTCAAATAAACAAGGTTCTCGTGTTCTCTCATGGTCGCCATGATCGCCACTAATTTTTGTCACTTCTGTGACATTGTTGGAATATTTAATATGGTTGTTGCCAATATAGTCACACAATTTTTCTACCAATTCTTTCCATGGAATTAACAACTTAGTCCATCCTCCTTTATTGTCATCCATACCATAGTCGTACAATGTCTCATACACATCCGCATTTTCATAATCGGTGTAACCAGCATAAATAGTAAACAATTTGTAGTTGATATCTCCTAAAATCAATGTACCAAATTCTTTGAATGTCATGTGCTTGTACTTTGCTGGATTTTTATTGTATTCACGTTTTAAATGGTCTATTACTTTTACTACATCAAATTCGTTTTGATGATGTAATAATTTAGAATAATCCATTGTAGAAACAGTTTTTTTATATGGAACTTTCAACTCTTTTAATAGTTTCTTCAAAAGAGGGTTCGTATCATTTCTACCAATACCAGCACCCGTTACAACACGAACACCATAAAATTCATAATTGCTGGTTCTACCACCAGCCCATTGTTTTTTATATTTCTCTAAAACTAAAAATGAAGTTTTGGGTGAATTTTTTTTTATTTTATAAGCGGAGTACAAACCCGACATTCCCGACCCAACAATAATAACATCATAAAATTTATGTTTATTAGACATATATATTATGAGCAAATTAATTTAATAAACATATTTTAATTCTTCAAATGCGCGACTTTTTTGTCTTATTATATTTAACATAACGTTTGCCTTTGCATTTAAATTTACCACGCGTATATCCTTTGTTATTAAAAATTGTCTTTGTGCAAATTCCAATTGCTCTTGCCTCATTTTCAGGCTTTGAAACCGCACTTACTTTCTTTATACATTTGCATAATTTTGAAGCTAGTATTTTTTCTGCTTCTATTTGAAGCAGTCTTTTTGATTTTGGTACAGGTATTTTATAGTAATTTAGTATGTCTGTATAGTCTTCATTATGCAATTCCATTGTTAAGTTTTTAGTTTACCTAAATTATACAAATATTATATTTGTATATAATAATATCATATTTATATGAATACAATATAAATTTATATATAAACTTTTGAATATTTACATTTATTAATTTCATTATTCAAATCAAATTTATAATAAATTTGATTATCAAACGTGGAGTTTGTATGAACTATTGGAGAATACAATGCATCATATGGTAATATGCAAACTAACACACTTGAGTTTTTGTATAAGCTTTTAAAAGAACAATCTAAAGCTTTATCCATTTGTCTAGGATTTTTAATAACATAAGTCTCTATTAAAAGAGATTCTAATAAACTTTTCCAATTTGGTTCATATTTATAACCATTTACATAATTAAACCTTAAATTAGTAAGTGCAATATCGGTTTCACTAGTAAAACCTAAACCAGAATTTTCAAAAATAACAAATATAATGTTTGTAATATTAGCTTCTTTTATGCTTATATAGTCACTTAAAGATCCACATAATGTACCACCGTCACCACAAATACATATTATTATATCATTTGGATTATTCAACGCTGTCCCAATAGCTTCTCCTAAACCATTTCCCAAAGAACCATATTTGTAATCTGTCATAAATATATAATTTTTATTTTTATAGTGTATATAAGTTGATGTAAATGCTTGACAAGAACCACTATCTGTTACAAAAAATGCTCTTTTATTTGTTTTTTCTATATTTTTATCGACATATTTTTGTAACGCAACATATATGTCGCCGTGTTTTAAGTCTTCATTATCATCTTTGCTAAAATAATAACTATTTATTTTATGCGATTCAATTTTAAATTGTTCAATTTTATTCAACCAGTCACTCCTATTAAATGATGTAACTTTTTGTTTATTTATTATATTTAGTATATTTTTACCATCACCTATTATATAATAATTTATAAATTTTCTATTATAAATTTCTGGATTTTTGTTAACTGTGATAATACATTCTATATGTTTGAAAACATTGTCATTTAATGGACATACATAAACATCTAACGATGTACCCCATGTTATTAATAAGTCACAACTTTGTATTGTACTGTTTCCACAGTGTGTTCCAGTATTTCCCATGATAAACGCATAATATTTATCATCTATATTACCATATGAGCACATTGGTGAAGTTAACAAATAAGGTATATCATTACTTCTGCAAAAATTTAATAGTTCATAAATGTAATCAACTGCTCCTAACCCAATTAACATAACAGGACGTTGTGATTTATTTAGTTTTAAATTTAAAAATTGACTAATATTTTTTGTTGATATTATTTTTTTTTTATTATTTTTAATAAAATTATTATATTTTTGTTTCCATTCATAATTATACAAACCAGTAAAAATATCATGCGACTTTATTTCCTTTTTTAAAGTGAAACCAAAATTATTTTTAAAAATAGAAAAAATACTCTTGTAGTATTCCAAATTATTTAAATATTTATTTGCATCAGCTAGCGTACTATCAATCGTTGATTCAGCATTTTTAAAAATAAAAACAATCGCGCCTCGCGGATAAGAAAATCCTTTAACTAATGTACGATACATTTTTTCTATTATTGTTCCATTTTTTATGTCTGTTACATTTATAACTAAATATGATTTACAAATATTTTTGACTAAATTTTCTGCTTGAATATTTTGTATAGTTCTAGAATTTGTTAATTTAGATTCTATAGTCTCTGTACAAAATATAGTTGGTATTTGTTCCAAAGTTGCTGCAGATATAGGGTTCAATAAATTAGCTAGACCTGGTCCAATAGTTCCATAAGAAATTGTTAACTTTCTAGGTCCAATATTCATGGCTGATAGACGACTTGTACCTAACGCTATATATCCACCATTCATTTCAAATCTTATAGAAATTTTATGTGTCGTTTTTATTTTATTTATATTGTTATAAAATGGTACAATTGCACCACCTGGCATACCAATAACATTAGTAACTCCTAAATGTTCCATAATTTTGAGAAAAAATAAAGAAAAATTATTTTTCATAGGATAATTTTGAATTTTTACTGAACATGGTTTTACATATACATTTTTACTACACTTTAATGTTCTGTTTTTATTTTTTTTAATAATTTTATACGTTTTCATATATATATAATATATATATATGTTATATATAAATATTTAATACTATATTAATAACTTCCGAGTTGTTATTACTATCATGAGTAATTATTTGAACTCCACTACCATATTTAAAATCAAGTGTTCCTTTTTCAAATATACAAAAAACTGGGCTCACGAAACTATATGGTAATAATTTAGAATTCTCTACTGTAAGATTATCTGTGAAAAGTTTCCCTTTAAAAATCATTTGTCCTTTAAAACTAGTATTTTCCATACAAAAATTGTAGATATGTGTTACATTTAAAAATGTACCTTTTTTACTAGTAAATATTATTTGAAAAATAGTTTTTGAACTTGCTACTTTGTTCTTATATTTTTGATCACTATAAAGGTTACCGTGCATTTTTATTTCATCTCCAACCTTTAAATCTTTATTAGAGCTAACATTTAATGGCAAAACTGGGACCATATTATCTCGATGGTAGTAATACGTTTTGTTGACATAAATGCTATATTTATTTTTTGATATTATTTTGTGTTTAATACTTGAATTTTTTGTAATCTTGCGTTTTCGTGTTTTAACCATATATATATATAAAAGAAAAAACATATACAACATTATTTTTTTGTTAAAAGTTAAAAAATAATGTTATACTAGTCACATGAAAATTGTTGTCTTTGATTTAGACGAAACACTAGGATATTTTGTTGAATACGGCATATTTTGGGATTGTTTAAATTTGTATTTATCCAAAAACAATAACAATAAACTAGATCAACCAGAATTTGACACTATTTTAGACTTATATCCAGAATTTTTAAGGCCTAATATAATGAATATTCTAGACTATTTAAAAAATAAAAAACAATCACAATGTTGTCAAAAACTAATGATATACACAAATAATCAAGGGCATCATAATTGGACAAATAATATTGTTTCCTATTTTGAAACTAAGATGAAATACAAACTGTTTGATAAAATTATTTCTGCATTCAAAATAAACGGAAAAAGAATTGAAGTTTGTAGAACAACAAATAATAAAACATATGATGACTTTATCAGATGTACAATGCTGCCAAAAAATGCGGAAATATGCTATTTGGATGATAATTTTTATCCTGAAATGATGCACGAAAGCGTGTATTATATTAATATAAAGCCTTACATACACGACTTGCCATTTCATGAAATGTACAATCGATTTCTAGAATGCAGCGTAGGTAAACAATTGATTTCGGAAGTGGAGAGAGAACATTTTATAAATTTTATGGAAAAAAATATAAAATTATATAATTTTGAAGAAATGAAAAAGGATAGTGAAGACTATAAAATAGACACGATTTTAAGCAAACGCATATTGCTTCATTTGCATGAATTTTTCGGCAAAACCAACGACAACCGAAGCAGTAAAACCAAAACGTTAAAAAAGTATTACAACAATAAAGCGAAAAATAAATCATCTAAAAAAACACAAAACCTAAAATACTAGTAGTAAATATAAACAGTCCAGCGCTAAAGGCTATTTTACGATCCAAGTTTGTAAACTCGTACTTTGTTCTAAAAGGATTAAACCTAAATATTAAAAATAAACAAATATAAATTCGTATGTATTTATCAATGATATCTAATTTTTCTTTTGCAAAATTTGATATTCCAAACAAATATAAAAAAACAAGTACATAGGTAAGACTAATAATCCCATCAAAAACTAATTCTTGATATCCATATATAAATTTTTTTGAAAATAACATTTTATATATATTATTCATATATAAAATAATACTATACACATTTGAAGATAGTTAAGCTACATAGTAATACATTGGGTTTATTTTTTCATTTTCAACTTCAGAACTGTTATAAACTTCCAATGTTCTAGCACTTGGATCGGTTGCATTTGTATATCGTGGCATCCAATAATATGGCACTATTTTTTCGCATTTTGAAAAGTGACATTTAAAAATATTTTTATAATACATTTTTTCGGTTTCAATGCTTATTGGGTATTTATTAATAATGTCTTCGTCGTAATAATTTTCCAATTTTAGTATGGTCGAAATAAATTCTTGTAAAATCACATAAAGTGAACGTCCTTTACTGCTTACACCATCACTAAAAGCTTCTTTGCGACGCCATAATATTTCTGCAGGTAATATCTGATTTCCAAAAACATCTTGAAAATTCTCTATTGTAAAACTATTTCTCAACAAGTATTTTTCCATTATCTTGTTACTATCAAATCGTAGTTTTTGAGGAATAGATAAATAATAGTTCACAAATGTTTTATCTAAAAATGGTGTTCTAGGCTCTAATCCATGTGAAGATATGCATTTATCTGACCTCAGTACATCAAATAAATGAATGTCTTTTAATAATCTACGACTTTCACAATCAAATTCAATACAATCTGGACAATTTTTCATGTATAAATATCCACCACATAATTCATCTGATCCATCACCATTGAAAATAACTTTTGCACTACTATTTTTAGATATGTATTTGCCAAGTAAATAATTTCCGATACTTGCGCGCACGCTTGTCGTGTCATAACTTTCTATTGCGTAAATCACATCTGGAATAGCTTCAAACATTTCTTTTTCTGTCAAAATAATTTCAGTATGGTTACTTCCAATATAGTCTGCCACAATTTTCGCATATTTAAGATCTTCTGACCCTTTTAATCCAATACTATATGTTTCGATTGTCTTATCCAAACCGAATTCCATTTTATAAAAATTATTAACAAGTGCTGCTATTAAACTACTATCTAAACCACCTGACAATAAACATGCAATAGGACGTTCGGTATTCAAACAACGTTTTTTTACTGCGTCGCATAAATATTTAATGATGTTCGTTTCATATTTTTCGTCTTCGATACTCGAATCCATGTACGAATTATAATAGTTGCAAATATAAGGAAAAGAAGGTGTAAAATAAGATTTGTTTTCTTTCACTACAAACCATTTAGAACAAGCTAGACTTGATAATTTGTATGTAGAATATGTACCTGGTTGAAACTGTGTAATTTCATATATATTATCAGTTTCTTCAGAGTTAGTTAATTTATCACTGTTTAAAAATTCATTCAAACATTTTAATTCTGATGCGCAAGCAATCATCATATTTGAATTAGGAGTTACATATTTATTTTTCAATAAATACAAAGGCCTTACACCATATGGGTCTCTTGCAAAATAAATATAGTTGTCCAAGTTTTGTTCCAATCGTAAGTCATATAAAACGAAAGAATACACGCCATCCAACATTTGCAATGTTTGTTCAATACCATATTTTAAATATAAATGAATAATAACTTCGCAGTCAGAATTTGTTTCTGGTGTAACATTCATCAACTCATATAAATATTTATAGTTGTATATTTCTCCATTGCATATTAATACAATATTTTTAATATTAAACGGTTGGTTAGAAATACTATTTAATCCATTTATGGCTAGTCGGTGAAAACCCAAAAACATATTGTGAAATGCCAAGAATTTAGAGTCTTCTGGACCTCTGTTAACTCCTTTATTAAACTGTCCTTTGTAAAATTGTTCTTGCTGTTTATCACCATTTAAAAGACAAAATATGCCACACATTTAGTATAATACTATTTTAATTCACTGTATATCTTTATATATATTTTACAAATAAATTAATAAAATTATATTCATACTATATATTATATTAAAATGAACAATATGAAGCAAGAATGTGTATCAGATATTCAGAACGTAACAAATCGAAGAATATATGATAGAAATATACCTTCACAAATGTTACAACAATATGTTGATGTTCGACCAGTAATGACAAAGTATTCTTACTTACCCATAGTTGATCCAAGAAGAGAGATTGGTGTAAGAATGAAACAATATCCAACTTTCAATCCACATACAGTATTTAATCCAGGAAACACGCAATCACCATGGTCTGGGTTTTCTTCCAACATAAACACTGAGTCAGTATTGAGAAACCAAGTATTTGCATTACAAAAATGCAGTCAAGCGGTTTACGTACCAAGCAGTAATAGTGATTTATACAACTATTCGTTTAATCCAAATAAATATCAAAACCAACCACATAGTTTGTTATTTGAAAAAGAGACATTTTGTAGTTTTGATCCAAATCCTGACCCAAATGTAGTAGGAACTTATATGTTTTCTAATCCAACGCGGGCGCAAGTGAAAGATTTAGCATAAAATATTATTTATTATATACGTATATATAATATGTACAAAAGACATAGAAAAACTAAAAGATCATCGTTGTTGCGAAAAAAAAGATCTTATGGTGGTGCTAATACTGGTGAGACACAAGAAGAAAGAATAGCATATGCTGTACGACGTAATTACACACCACTTATAAATGCTATACTCGAAAGAAATACTGGAGAAGTTAGAAGAATATTAGATAGAGGTGGAAATGCAAATCAACGTGATGATACGTATCATTGGTGTCCATTTAAATGGTTAGAATTTGTTCGTATGTATGGAAGTAGAAATGGCGATACAATTTCTAATAATAACTACGCTACTTTAGTAGAAATGCTACATCGTGAGGGGGGACAAGAATGTTATGACGATTATCATGTTCGAGAGGATAGTTATAATTTTTCACCAGTTGTAACAGATATAGACGAGCAACTTGAACAAATACGCAGAGAAGCAGAAGAAGACAATTCTGACGATGATTATGACACAACTAGAATAAATACGTCAGGTGGAAGAAATAGACGAAAAACCCAAAAACGTTCAAGGTCACAAAAAAGAAACAACAAGAAAAGACGCACTAGAAAGCGTAAACATATGAAAAAATAAATCATATTTTATAACAGATACAGCTATTACAAAATGTCAGAAGATTTAGTACATCAAATAACAGTGGATTGTTTAATAAACAAAGAAGTATATCTTAAAATGCAAAAAAGTAATTTAGTACATAGTATAAATAAAAAAGAAAAAAAATTTTATAGAAAGCGAGTATTAAATTTAACACGTGAACTCTTATTAAAAAAAGATACGAGTTATAATGAAATCAACCCTGATATTAAAAATAGTTTCGATAATTTTGTTAAAACATGTATTCATTATTTTAAAATAGTAGACAAAAATGATATAATACAGGAAGAATACAATCATTTTGATGATGATCACGACGATAATGATAATACTTGCAACGACACAACTACCTCGAACGTTTATAACAGTGAAAATGATAATAAACTTTTTATGCGTTCAATAAAATTTAAAAATGGTTTAGAAAATTTTGTTACTATCAAATCATTTAAAAAACCAGATGAAATGATATTACCAAAAATAAAAGATATTAACTTAGAAGAACCAACATTAAGAAATAAAGGAATTATAAAAAAAGAAAATATCACTATAAAATA